>JAEEGI010000417.1_pt1 | contig 140090 bp, 97 predicted proteins | sample 8958751 | NCBI WGS metagenome assembly JAEEGI01 (sample SAMN16246545, study PRJNA631951) | gut metagenome | biome: gut microbiome; feature: rumen; material: KS-attached | host: Bos | place: Iran: Karaj | collected 2018-10 | reverse complement strand
GCAGCGATCATCGCTGCTTTCTGTTCCGCATAGCGCACATGTCCGAGGCGGTAGGCCAGCAGGATGGTGTCGATGAACACGTAGTCGGGGGCGGTGGAGCACAACTCATTCATGATATGGGGAGACTATAGTCTGTTGTAAATTGTCTGTAATTAGTTATGTAAGTTGTCATATGCAAAGGTACTGCTTTCCGCTTGAATGCAAAAGGTTTTTCGCTATTATTTGTTCCTAAATCCCTCAATGAAAGGTCTTTTAACATTTAATGCTCTGTTTCGTAACTACTCAGTCATGTGCCCATGGCTTCTTAGGGTGCACCAAGCGTACCTCCTAAGAAGTAATAGCTTCGATAAAGCTACTGTTAGTCATAGCCGTTAATCTTCCTTAAATTATCGCCTTCGGAGTGTGACAAATGCGAACGTTCAGCGTATTATTAGTGTAAGCAGTTGTGAAGCATCGCAAATCTATACACATTGAATTAGGTTAGTAAAATGAAAGAAAACGCTAAGAAAAGCCTAGGCATTTAGGTGATGTGAATCACCAGAAGGTAAATTTTCTTACTTTAAGTGACTTCTGGCGCGACTCGGCCATTAGAGAGCAAGCTCTCATAGCTCTCGCTGCTTCAAAAGTTCACCCCGCCCCGATGGGCTGTGAAGTTCGTCGGGGATTTTCTATTTTCAACCTGTTATCCTCTCGATTCGGGCAAGCGTCAGGCAAATGTCAGACAAATGTCAGGGAAATAATTTGCAGGGAATCAGGCATAAAATGTACCTTTGCAGCCGCAATGCCAAATGAGCTGGCTTTGCGCACGTATTATAATAAGGTATAACCCAAAATGAATGAACAATGAAACAGAACTTTCTGGCAGCAGTGCTGCTGATGATGCTTGCTTTTTCGACACAAGCGCAGGAACTGAAATGGAAAGTCATGGGGCGCGTTGCAAACGCTGAGGCTCAGGACACCCTGATGGTCATTGATGTCAAGACGCAACGCTTAGTGACTACGCTCAACGTTAAGGACGGACAGATAGAGCCTATAGAAGGGATCCTAACGGAGCCTGCCTTCTGCGCCATCCAACGTGAAGGCAGAACAGGCTGGATTATGTCTTTCGTGCTGGAGGACGGAACCGTCAACTTGGACATCGATCTCGACAACAGCGTACTCCTCAATACCAGTGGAACGCCGATGAACGATGACCTCTCGCCCCTTCTCAGTTACCTCGCTCATCCCGTTGACGGCTATGATCCTGCAAAAGACGAGGAGCATGCACGCCACATCCTTTCACTTGTTCGCGAAATCGTCCTACGCCACGCTGGCGATGCCCTCGGCCCGTTCATCATTCAGATGACGCAGACGCGCTACACACCCACAGAGACTTTGGCACTCATCAGCCTCCTAAGTGAACGACAGCAGGGCGACTTAGATATACAACGTTTGAAAGAGAATATGACGCTTGCAGCCGAGACCGATGAAGGATGCCTGTTCCGTGAACTGACGGGAGTGGGACGCGATGGTCATCCAGTACGTCTCTCGGACTTCGTAGGTCGCGGGCAGTATGTCCTTGCCGACTTCTGGGCTTCGTGGTGCGGTCCTTGCATGGCACGTATGCCGCAGGTGATAGACCTTGCCCGCCGCTATGCCAACCGTGGTTTGCAAGTCATTGGCATCACCATGAAAGAACCCGTCGAGGCCTCCGAACGTGCTGTAGGACAACTCGACATCCCCTTCCCGCAAATCTACCAATCCACACCTATGTCCACTTACGGCATCACCGCCATCCCTGCCTTCATCCTCTTCGCCCCCGACGGCACCATCCTCCTGCGGCGCACCATCAGCCCCGAGGCTGTGGAAGCAAGGCTCGAAAGCCTGCTGTCAACGTCTGGAAACGTTAAATAAAAAGCAAAAAGAACCTGGCGCATACAATTAATCCGCTCATAATCTTTGCAGAAGAGAAACTTTATGTAAATATGGAAAGGAATTCCGATTTTGCATAAACAATGGACAATACGTTTATAAATAGAGAATAAGGAAGTACGTTGGCATAGAACCGTTAATCTTCCTTAAATAATCGCTTTCGGAGTGTGACAAATGTGAACGTTGTGCGTTATATAAGTGTATGCAGTTGTGACAGCATTGCAAACAAGAGGCGTGTGCGAATCTGAACGCTGAGTGTTCGGAAATGAACACCTGGGTGTCCGATAATGGACAGATGAACTTCAGATGCTTGCTCATAATCAAAGCATTATCGTTTTGGCATCCTTCTTGCTATCATAAAGATGAATAATATCAACCATAAAGAATAGATTCAATGAAGAAAACCATCATCACCATCCTGCTCACCCTTGTCGCCGTGGCAGGGCAGGGACAAGTGAAATCCGGCTTTGACCTCTGTCTGAGAGATGAGGCGACGGGCGAATGGCTTATAGGGCTGTTCGATGAGTATGCCATCTATGACTGCGAATATTGGATCTATGCAGAGGTGGAGAAAGGGCGCGTGGTGCTGACTAAGGACGGACAGCGGAAGGAGATACGGTTGAAGAAAAATACGATTACCATAGACGGCAGGAAACATAAGACTTCAGTGCTGACCGCAAGGAGTCTGCCAGATTACCCGTCCAAGGATGAAACAGCATGGCCAAGCGGCATACCAGCAAAGGAGGATAGTGTCACTCTGCGTGTCTGTGTGAACACATACAGAGAGAAGGCTGAATTTGTGACATTCATTAACCGAATGTTCAATGATAAACAAGTCAAGGAACTCACATCGGTGGATGCGCTTGGCCGCTTCGAGGTCAGGATGCCTGTGGCGGGACCTGCGGTGATGGGCATCTTCAGCGACTCCCAACATCCGTTGGAGCACACCTTATGGAGATTGTTGGCAGTAGAGGGAGGCGACACGCTGTTGTTTTACATTGATGATAAGAATGACCGTACCTACGTGATGGGCGGCAAATTTTCCCGATTCAACAATGAACTGATTGGCAGTGATTTCCAGCCAGACTTCGTGAGGACCGACGAACTGACCATTGACAGCACCATCGTGCAACAGCGGCATTATATGGCGGTGTGTCATGAAAGGATGGATTCTTTGTATGCTTCCCGCCCCAATCTCTCCCGTCGTTTCCGGACTTATTATCAAGATGACATACTGAATCAGTTTGCCCGTCCAATGCTCCTGAAATGCTGCTGGCCGTCGGCTGGTGAAAACCAAAGAGAACTCTTGGAGAAAACAGAGGCAGAACTGAACCCATTGAAGTGGACACGCTCGGAACTGCCTTTGATGTGCCGCTATGGTTTTGGGACTATTATCAAATATTATGTCTCTGCACTAACAGACATCCGCCAAACACGCCTGACCGATCCCTCTGATTTCATTATGCAGCTCTGCCAGGACGGTAAAGTGCAATTGAGCGATGACGAACTGCAGAAGGTAAAGAGTTTCCAGACGTTGCGCGCCAATTATAACGGGGATGTTGACCTGAACGATGCTTTTCAGTCGGACATAATCCCTATCTTAGGCAAGCCTCTCATCACACAATACTGGGACTGGGAACAGAGCGAACGGAGCGTGCCTATTGAGGTGAGTGTCATCAATTCACTTGATATGGACGATGCCTCCCGAGAAATCCTCAAAACACAGACTTTCATGAAAGCCATCGACGGCAAGAGTCATGTTGCTTCACCACGTGTGATGGACCTGGCTCATCAGGAGATTCAACACCCCCTGCTTCTTCAGTCCATCGATAACGCCAATCAAAGAATCAAGGATTTCATGGAAGAGAGTCTGTGGAAACAGGCTGTGGCAATACCCAAGGAGGGAACGCCCGCTTCACTACGGGTGTCGGATGAAGAGCTGAAGGAGATCACCAACGGAAAGCAGCTCTTCGAGCGTATCATAGCACCTTTCCACGGTCACGTTGTTTATGTGGACGTATGGGGAACATGGTGCGGCCCTTGTCGTGCCGAGATTGAGCATGTTCCCGACCTGAAGAAAAGGCTGGAAGGCAAGCCCGTTGTCTATCTTTATTTCTGCAACAACAGCCCCGAAGATGCATGGCGTACCTTCATCAGCCAGAAGCATTTGGACACTGACAACGCCGTCCACTACAACCTGCCTAAAGTACAGGAAAGTGCTATCGAGCAATATCTGGAAGTAAGTGGCTTTCCCACCTATCGACTTGTAGATACTGCGGGGCGGCTCATGCCAGGTGCTGCACCCCGGCCTTCCAATATCAGCAGCGTTGTCGCAGCCATAGAGCAACTGCTAACGCACTGACTGACCATGTAACACACGAGATGAATTATTGTTTTCATACCACAATAGAACAATGAACAAGAAAACCATCGTCACCATCCTGCTCGCCCTTGTTGCTATGGCGGGGCAGGGGCAAACATTTACACCCATCGTGGAGGACAGCATCAACTTCGTCATTACAGGCACGACGAATGCTGAGGTCGATAGCGTAACGTGGTGGCAATGTGCTCCATATCCGCAAGGGGTAAGCAAGGATTATTACGCACCAGTAAAAGATGGGCAATTTCGTATTGAGGGACGATTACCGCGTCACCATTTCATTCAGATTGGCGATGATGAGGGAAATGACCTTCACTTCATTGTGGAAGAAACACCGACACACATCAACCTTGTCACGGGTGAGGTGATGGGCAGCGATGTACAAAGCCGTTTCGTCCAGATACAAATGCGAGAACGCGAGATAGAGCAGCAGTTGTGGGATGGGTTGACGGAAGACGAGCAGATGAATGTCATGCAAATGATCTCAGGAGAGGTGCCGACGAAAACGGCAGAAGACAGCATGCGTGTACGTCGCTACAACGAGGTTTGGTCGAAAATTGACTCGCTCCGTTTCCAGAGTTATAGTCAAAACCTCGACAACTGCTTGCCTGCATACTATCTTTTCGTTAACCACATGAATATGACGTTGAAAGAGCTCGCTGTATTCATGCACGAGGATGCTCCCTATGCGCATCTTCCAGCGATGAGCCACGTGTGGAAACAGTATTGGGGGTTGCAAACGAAGAGCAACCTCTCGAATAAGAACTTCACCGATTTTGAGGCGGAAACGACAGACGGACAGCTCCATCATCTCGCCGAATATGCAGGTCACGGGCAATACGTACTGTTAGACTTTTGGGCTTCGTGGTGCGGTCCTTGTATTGCCTCATTTCCTTTGATGAAGCAGGTGCATGAGATGTTTGGCGAGCGCGGCTTGCGCATCATCGGCGTTTCCGTAGACCAAGATAAAGATAGTTGGTTGAACGCCGTTGACAAGTATCAGCTTCCATGGCTGCAACTGCGAGAGACCCTTGCCTCGCAGAGCAATCGGACTTCCGCCTCTGAAAAGTATGGTATTACAGGAGTTCCAACTCTTGCTCTCATCGCCCCCGATGGCATCGTAATCTCTACAGACTTGGATCGGAAGGAACTGAAAACAAAACTTGAAGAAATCTTTGAAGTGAAATGAACAAGAAAACGATCATCACCATCCTGCTTGCCCTCGTTGCAATGACTGTGCGAGCACAAGAGATCACAATGAACGAGCCATCGGGTGGTATGATGTTGATAGCGACGTTACGCGCTTTTGTGGTGAGAAATTCATAAGACCCGACTCCATTAAGCGCAGAGCCACAGAGAAATAAGAGTCAGAGAAAGGCTCGCTTGAGGATGGCCATGATGATGTCGGCCGGGAAATCCTCGTAGCGCTCCCGTATGCGCTGTGACGAGTGGTTCATGAGCCGCGACAGGTAGTCCTCGAAGTTGGCCACCACCGAGGCGTTATCCTTCGGGTCGGTGGCATAAACCCCTATGCAATGGCCGCGCTTGGGATCGCAGAACGAGGGCTGATAGTTGTGTGAAAACCACCAATAGGTCTCGTAGAAGAGCTTCTGCTGCTTGCCTGTGAGCACAGGCTCGGCCAGGAACAGCACCTGCTCATTGTCGAGGAAGGACGGTGGCTCCTGCCCTGCGGAGCGCAGCCCCAGCACCATCGAATGTTGAGCCCGATAGTAGGACGGAGCCGACAGTATCTTACCCACGAGCGTGTACAGGTCGGAGCGCTTGCCTACTCCGAGTTGGTCCAGCGTTGTCAGGAAGGAGATGGCGTCCGTGGCCGTCCGTGCAGCAGCGATCATCGCTGCTTTCTGTTCCGCATAGCGCACATGTCCGAGGCGGTAGGCCAGCAGGATGGTGTCGATGAACACGTAGTCGGGGGCGGTGGAGCACAACTCATTCATGATATGGGGAGACTATAGTCTGTTGTAAGTTTTCTCGCTATTCTTCCAGGCTCATGGCTCGGAGGAACTCGCGCTGGGCGGGAGAGGGATTGTCCACGCGCCGGATGCTCCATGAGGTGGTGTCTATGCGCAGTCCGGCATCGGTGAGGTAGCTCTCGTAGGGGATGTCGTCCGTGGTTTCTACGAGGTGCCGCACTTCCGCCAGGGGTTGTCCGGCCACTTCGGCGCAGGCACTCCAGAACTCCTCTTCGGTGAATCCGCGATGGAGCTCGTGGAAGAAGCGTCGGTAGAGCAGGCGCATCACGTCGTCCAGCGATTTCTGTTGCTGCGTCTTGCGGCGGATGTCAATGTCCATAAGCAACCCGATGACGGGACCCTTGAAGTAATAGTTGATGCGCACGTCGCGGGTGTTGTCGTCGGAGTTCATGAAGTTCAGCCAGATGTCGTAGCTGCTCTGGCGCAGGCTCTGGTGGTGCTGACCCTCGTAGGGCGCGTAGAGCGAGAAGTAGGTGGAGATGAGTTGCAGCGCCTCGTCCGGTGTGGTGATTCCGGCATTGCGCAGCAGCCGGAACTCATAGTAGCAGGTCAGTCCCTCGCTGACCCATAGCATAGGCGTAATCGCCTCGTGGTCATAGTCCAGCGGCCACAGCTCGGCGGGCCGGATGCACTTGACGTTGTAGAGGTGGAAGTATTCGTGGGCCACGAATGCCAGAAACTTCACCTCCTGGCGGCGTGTGTCGAAGCGGTAGGTGCCGTCGGTGTAGCAAGCTTGTGAGTTCAGGTGCTCCAGTCCGCCTTCGCCCTGTCCCATGTGGATGAGGCAGTAGTTGTCGTATGGCACGTCGCCCATCATTTTCGTGGCGGCCGACACGATGCGCTTGAAGTTCTCTTCGAGTTCCATCTCCTCGGCGCCGTCGGGTGTCTCCAGGGCGAACTCGTAGTCGTGGCTCTCGTGCGCGAACCTTTTTATATAGAAGTTGCCCAGCAGCAGGGGCGAGTCGTAGAGGACGTCGAAGTCCGGAGCGGTGAAGGCGCAGCTGTCGTCGGCGTGCGGTCTCATGCCCGTGGCGATGTGTTGCCATCCGTCCGGCAGCATGAAGCGCACGCTGACGGGGTGCGTCTGCTCGCCGGCGACGTACATGAACACGCCGTTGGGTGCCACGAAGGCGATGTCCCTCTCCACACGGCTTGAGGCCACGTCGCGCCCATTAGCATAGACGCGGTAGCTGACCTCCATGCGTCCGTCCTTGGGCAGCGCCACGCGCCAGCGGTTCAAGCCCTCCTTCGTCCAGGCGAGTTCTTCGCCCTGCATGTCCCGTGCGCAGAAGTCCGTCAGGTGCTTGGCGAAGTCCAGCATCTCGTAGTACCCTGGTGCCCAGCGTGGCATGGTCAGCACCACGTCGGCGGAGTGGGGCAGGGTGCTGTCAGCCTCATATGTGAGGTGGACGTTCAGGTAGTGTCCTGCCGTGTCAGGGCTGACCGTGTAATCCAACTGATAGTCGGCTGCGGGTCGGTGGCTGCAAGCTGCGACGAGCGCCAATAGGCACATCGCGAGAAGGGCGTAGAGGCAGCTGCGCGTATTGTTGACCTTATGGATGATGTTGTTTACCACATAAATATCATTTTCGTTCCTACATGAACTAGGTTCGCAATCACCAGTCGTCGTCCTCGTTGCCTACGATGCCGCTCTTTAAGGCTTCTTCCACCTTGGCGATGATGGCGTTGGAGTAGGCATGAGTCATCACGAGCGCCTTGGCGCAGGTGCGTTTCTGAGCGTCTTTCTCGACGAAGGGATAGTGCTTGGCAATCTCCCAGTGCTCGTCGTAGAGGTTGTTGTTGGTCTTGTCGTCAATCTTGCGCTTGGCGTCGCCACCTGCCTTCCCGTCGGTGTCTGGGGGGCTGAGCCATCCACCGCTGATGTCGGCCAGCACGTCGTAGTTCTGCACGGTGTAGGTCACGCGCACGCGTCCCTCCTTGATGTCTAAGCGTATGACGGGTGTGATGCTGACGGCATATTTGTTGAGCGTACCGGTGTGCTGGGCGATGCCCTTGATGGTGGGGGATATAATGATGCACCCGGCCTCCTTGTCGTTGAGCGTGATTGCATTATTGTCCTTGAAGGTCGCCGTGGCCCAATAGTTGAGCGCCACGTAGAGCTGGTCCTTCATCTTTCCTGCCACCTCGATGACCTGCTGGTAGGTGAGGCTCTGATTCTTGTCGAGCGTCAGTTCCTTGGACAGGTTCTTGGCAGCTTCGAGCCACTTGGTGCCGTACCTCTCCTTGGCATATTTCTCGAGGTCGGCTGCTTTCATCACTTGTGCCTGTGCACTAATCGCGCCGCAGAGGGTCAAGATGGTGGCGAGCATCCAAATGAAATGTTTCTTCATCTTTTCGCTATTTTGTGATCACATAATGTCTTCGGGGCAAGCCATCATGGGCTTTTTCGCGTGTTCTGACTGCAAAGGTACAACAAATTGCGGATATGCCATCAAAATACAGGTAAAAAATCTATTTTCGGCTTCAAGAACTTCATTTAACGCAAATCGGTCACTAGGGGGCGATGACAGCTGCGGTTGAAATCGGGGAAAAACACTATTTCTTCTGAAAAAAATTTGTGGAACCAAGGAATTGTATGTACCTTTGCAGCAAATATAGCGTTATGGATATCTCTTACCTCTCGTTGGCCATCGGCCTGCTGTTGCTGCTAATCCCGCTGTTCTTCCTGTGGAAACTGCGTACGGGTCTCGTCCGCGCGACGCTCATCGCTGCGGGTCGTATGATTGTGCAGCTGTTCCTCGTTGCCATCTACTTGCGTTACCTGTTTGAATGGGACAACCCGTGGATCAACACGCTGTGGGTCATCGTGATGGCTGTTATTGCGACTCATACTCTGGGTGAGCGTACGAAGTTGCCGCGTCGCATCGTGGGGGTTCCCGTGTTCGCGAGCTTCTTCGTGGCCGCTCTGGTGGTAGGCTTCTATTTCCTGTGCCTTGTGCTGCAGCTGGACCATCCTTTTGCAGCGCGCTATTTCATCCCCATCATGGGCATCCTGATGGGTAATATGCTGGGCGTGAATGTGCTGACGCTGAGCACGTTCTACAGCGGCATCGATCGTGAGCAGGCGACGTACTACTATCTGCTGGGAAACGGCGCCACGCGTTTCGAGGCTTGGCTGCCCTTCATGCGTGAAGCCGTTATCAAAAGTTTTACGCCGTGCATTGCCAATATGGCGGTGATGGGTATAGTAGCTCTGCCGGGCACGATGATTGGTCAGATTCTGGGCGGCTCGGCACCAGATGTGGCTGTAAAATATCAGATGATGATTGTAGTCATCACCATGTCAGCCTCGATGCTATCCCTGATCCTTGCTCTGTGGCTCTCCTCGCGCCGTGCCTTCGATAGTTTTGGGCGGTTGACGCTTTGAACAAGGTTATTTTATTGTGGAATATACCTTATTGTTGCCTCCTTCATCACAGATGAGATAGACTTCTATCTCGGGGTGATGCCGGAGGATTTCTTTTGCACCGTCAAGGCCCATGACCATGAAGGCTGTGGCAAAAGCGTCGGCCTGTGCACAGGTGGGCGCCAGAACGGTGGCGCTGAGGATGTTGTGCTGCACGGGATAACCGGTGGCTGGGTCGATGGTGTGAGCCACACGGCGACCATCCTCGGTGGTGTAGAAATTGCGATAGTTGCCGCTGGTGGCCATGGCGCGGTCGGTGAGTGCAAGCACCGTGTCAATCTCGGCAGACGTGCTTGTAGGGTCGTCGACGGGTTTGTTTACGCCCACTTGCCATGGCTTGCCTTTGGTGTTGTTGCCACTGACGACGACTTCGCCTCCAATCTCCACCATAAAATTATTAATGTTCCGCGCGCGTAAGAAATCTGCCACTACGTCAACACCGAACCCTTTGGCCACGGCAGAGCAGTCGAGCACGATGCGTGGATCGGCCTTGTGCAAGAGCCCCTGCTCATCGAGACTGAGGCGTTGCCAACCTACGAGCTGACGCAGGCTGTCGACGGTGGCGCTGTCGGGTAGCGCTTGGTTCTTGAAACCGAAGCCCCAGGCATTAACGAGTGGCGCCACAGTGATGTCGAAGGCTCCGTTGGTGGCCTCAGACACTCTCATGGCCAGCTTGAACACCTCGCGGAACAATGAATCAGTGGCCAAACTGTCGCCTTGGTTTATACGGCTTAGGGTGCTCTGCTGATTGAACATCGAGAGGCTGTTGTCCACTTTTTGCAGTTCGGCTTCGATTTCCGTCTTGAGGTTCTCGCGCGACTGATAGCTGATGTGGTAGAACGTGCCGAAGACAGCTCCTTCGTCGTGCTGGAAGGGAGCTGGGGCGTTCTGCTTCTGTATGATTAGGTAGGAGCCTATGGCCAGCAAGGCGAGCACGGGCAGGTGCCAGCGCCGCCACTGACTCTTGGGGGCGTCTCCGGGCGTTAAAGGCTCGAACTTTTGATCTGAATCTACGGGGTTGAGGGGATCGGTCATTGGGGGAGGGAAGGATTAGGTGGGGAGTTGCCGTAAAACGGCAACATAAAAGACGGGACGATTCGCGGGGGATGGGACGATTTGCGGGGATGGGACGATTTGCGGGGAGGGGAGGATTGGGAGCGATTTGAAGGGAAGGAGAGGAATTGAGGGGCGCGAGGATTTGAGGGTGGGGCTTCGCAGGGACTATTTGAGTGTGGACTTATATGTCAAACAAGAGCTTGAAGGAGCCGCCCCAGCAGGTGCTTCCGTCTGTCTTGCCGTAGCCTGGGATGTACCAGGGCTGGCCTTCGGGTGCTTTCTTCTGGCTGAGCTTGGCTTTAATACGAATATCCCAACCGAGGTGTACGATGGTCCACACGCGTGTCTCGAGGCCGAAGACTACTTCTAACCAGTGGCAGCGGCCATCGCGCCCTGTGAGGTCAAGCTCTTCGGAACCTCCCCAGATGGGGTCGGTGAGAGGCTCTGCCACGAAAAGGTCGTAGTTGTATTTCGAAAAACCATAGCGCAAGCCGCCTGTCATGCGGTTGCCGTTGTGCTTCTTGTTGAAGTTGTAGTCGGCACCTACGCGGAAATAAGGAGCACGCACTTTGAAGCGGTTCTCCAGGTCGCGCCCTTCGTGGTTGGCCTCGCCTATGCCGAGTTCGGCAATAGGGAAATATCTGTCGAGTATATTGATGCGACCAAGCACCTCCATGTGCCGCCAATCAGAGCCTAATGCTTTCATGCCCCATCCCACGATGTCAGCGCCAACGGCTGCACCATTGATGAAGTGTATCTTCTTCTCGTGCTTGCCTTTGACTTTATCAGCAATGCTGTTCACCAAATCGCCCACGGTCACAATGCTGTCCGACGGCTCCACGGCCGTGGTATCAGCAGGCGTCTGTGCGTCAGCTATGCTTATGGCAAGGCTAAGAAGCAGTGCGGAAATATATCTGAATGTTCTCGAGGCCATCGTAGTTGACGGTTGGGTTGGTGATGATAAGAGTGTCGATGAGGTTGTGCGTATAGCGCACTGATGTTATGGTGTGCCACATGTGCACAGGGCACGAAGGATCGTCCCAATGGCGCAGGTTGGTCTTCGTCACCCTAATGGTGTCGTGGGCTATGCGTTGTTCTTGGTCGGCAAACCGAAACACAAACACATCTTCGTCATTGAAGAAGCTTACGGGCAGAGATACACTGTTCTTGTTGACGAGTTTGTTGGCGAGCACGGTATCAGGGCCGAGGGCAGTGACAGTGATGGTGTCGCCCACGCTTACGGCTCTGCCTGTTATCAGATCACCCGCGTCGTCGTAATTAGCGGCGTAGAAACCGTAGACGCTCTCCACTGTGTTGTTGAGCGGGCATGAGACATTGTCGCAACTGGCGAATAGCAAACAGCAAACACACAGCCAAAGCACTCCCGCTAAGGAGGGCGACAGACTATGTGATGTAAGTTTGAAACTCATTCTGCGTGGATGTTTAAATCTCCTTGGAAATCTGATAATCGTTGCGCTGCTCGCTGTTGCGGCTGATGAGGTCGCCAAGGAAACCGGCTACGAAGAGCTGTGTGCCGAGGAGCATCATCGTAAGTGCGATGTAGAAATAAGGCGAGTCGGTAACCAAGCGTGCAGGAATACCTTTGGACAAGGCATATAGCTTGGAGGCGCCTACTACGATGACGGCGATGAAACCGATGAAGAACATCAGCGTACCCCAAAGGCCGAACACGTGCATAGGCTTCTTGCCGAACTTGCTCAGGAACCACAGCGTCATGAGGTCCAGGTAGCCGTTGACGAAACGGTCGAGGCCGAACTTGGTCTTGCCGTACTTGCGTGCCTGATGGTGCACCACCTGCTCGCCTATCTTATCGAAACCGGCATTCTTGGCGAGGTAGGGAATATAGCGGTGCATTTCTCCGTAAACCTCGATATTCTTGACCACATCACGGCGGTAAGCCTTAAGGCCGCAGTTGAAGTCGTGCAGGTTCTTGATACCGCTTACGGCTCTTGCCGTGGCATTGAAGAGTTTGGTGGGAATGGTCTTCGACAGCGGATCGTAGCGCTTCTGCTTGTAGCCGCTGACGAGGTCGTAGCCATCCTCGACAATCTTGCGGCGCAGTTCGGGAATCTCGTCGGGCGAGTCTTGCAGGTCGGCGTCCATGGTTATTACCACATCTCCCTCGGCCTTGCGGAAACCGCAGAAGAGAGCAGGGCTCTTGCCGTAGTTACGACGGAAGCAGATGCCTTTCACTTCTTTATTCTCGGCGGCAAGGCCTTCGATTACCTGCCACGAAGTATCGGTTGAGCCGTCGTTGACGAAGATTATTTCATAGGTGAAGCCATGCTCGTCCATCACGCGCTTAATCCAGGCGTGCAGTTCGGGCAGCGATTCGGCTTCGTTGAAGAGCGGAACAATTACTGAGATATCCATTCTTGTTTGTCGTTTAACGTGTGTCGTTTAACGTTTATAGTTTTAATGTTTAGGGCAAATCCCTTGAGAATGAGAAGAGGGCGGTGGGGAATGCGAAGAAGGTGGCCAGCAACACATTCCAGAACAGGAACTGCAACGCGAGTTGCGAGGGTGGGGTAGTGCTGAAAGCCGTCAGCGCCTCGTTCATCATGGTGTCGATATCCTGCCCGGGCATCATCTGCTGCATCATATCATGCAGCTCGGGTTGCTGGAACATCTCACCATAGGAACGCACAAACTGTCCGCCGTCGAAGTAAGCGAAATAGACGAATTGCGTTGCCGTGCAAATCAAAGCTGCGCCGAGGAACATCATCCATGCCATGTGCCATGCCCGTCGGAGCGGCAGAGGTGCTATAGTCTGGCGAAAGCCGCGCATAAGCCATACGCCAAGCGGCAAAGAGCAAAGCCCTAAGATGAGGCCGAGGCTACCCACGCTGGGGTGAGTCAAGGCATACATCGACAGGGCAAAGCTGGCCGCCCAACACAAGCCTACCCACAACCCATAATAGGCTGCGTAAGCACGTGTCTGCCGGCTATCGGAAAAGGTGGTTTTCTTGTCGTCCATTGCGCGGGTACATTAATATCGGCCGCAAAGGTACGACATTTTTTTCAATTAAGCTGTTATAAAAGATTTTTTTTCGAATATAGTGGCTTAATGATTACGTCTTATTGAGAATTAATTGGAGTATAAAGGGAAATCAATCGTTCCATTCACAGAATAAACGCATGAGTGGTCGATAGCGTCGAACTTGAAGTCGTTCAGTTCCAGGGTCATTATCTCTTGCCCGTCAACAGCCTCCTTGTTCGCTATAGTCATTTGTCCGGTCAACGCTTTCGTTCCCTTCAATATGGCTTCAGTCCATGTTGGGGTGGAGTAAGCCGAAATATTACATCCCACCCTACTTTTTTCATTTTTATCCCGGAAGTCGATAAGGTGTTCAAATGACTTCCACGAATGACCTAATTGAAATCGACAATCGTGATGCCGGCGCCGCCAAACTGAACGTGCTCGTCGCGGGCATCACGCACGGCGGGAATGGTACGCAGGTACTGACGTATTATCTGACGTAGGGCTCCGGTGCCGGTGCCGTGGAGGATGCGCACGCGGTCCACGCCAACTTGGATAGCATCGTCGATGTAATGTGTTATTGCGTTGAGAGCTTCATCACCCCGCATGCCTCGTACATCAATGTCTTGCTTGAAATTCAATGACTTCTCGCGCATGAGGTTCTGGGTATCGCGGCTGACAAAGGTGGCGCCCGTAGGTGACTCCTGTTTTTGAGGCTCCTGTGCCGGCACCAGCCTATCAATCTTCACCGTCGTCTTCATTTGGCCGAATAGCACCGTGGCGTTCTTGCCGTCAACTGAAAGGAGTCGACCCACGGAGGTCTGGCCTTTGAGGCGGACATAGACGGGCTCCAGCCCGGACTCTCCCACCGCCCTCCCTAGAGAAGGAGTGGAATGTGTAGAGCTGCTATATGGCTGTCCGCTGATGTTCGAAGGTGATTGTTCCCTCCCTAAAGTCCTTTTTCGTTCCTGCCTCCTCCTGATCTTATCCATCTTGCGCTCTATCTCCTCGTCGCCCAGTCCCTCGCGGTTTTCAACTTCTTTGATGCGGAAGTCCTCGAGTTGCTGGCGAACGCGGCGCGTCTCTTCCTTCTCGGCCTGTGACTCGCGTATCTCGCGGATAGTGCGTTCGATGCGAGCATTGGAGTCGAGCAGCAGTTGTTCGGCTTCGTCCTTCGCCTTACGGATGATTTCCTTACGCTTGCGTTGTAGTTCGGCAATCTCTTCTTCGTATTTGGCTATGGTCTGCTCCATCTGCTTCTCGCGGCTATGGATGTTCTCGCGTTTCTGCTGCCAATAACGGCGGTCGCGCACAATATCCTGCAGCCATTTGTCGGCGTTAATGTAGTCGCGGCCAACGATGTCCGAGGCGTCGGCGATGACATCTTCTGGGATGCCAATCTTGCGAGCTATCTCTACGGCGAAGCTTGAGCCGGGCTGGCCGATCTGTAGCTGGAACAGCGGCTGCATCAGGTGGCGGTCATAGAGCATGGCGCCATTGACAACTCCCTCCGTTTCCTCGGCAAAATGTTTGAGGTTCTGGTAGTGAGTGGTGATGATGCCGAAGGCTCCGCGCTCCACGAAACGCTTCATCACGGCCTCGGCCATAGCACCTCCGATTTGAGGTTCCGTCCCGCCGCCGAACTCGTCGATGAGCAGCAGCGTGGCAGGGTCGGCGTGGCGCATCATCTGCTTCATATTCAGCAGGTGAGAACTATAGGTTGAAAGTTCATCTTCAATGCTCTGCTCGTCGCCTATGTCAATCATGATGTGTTCAAAAATGCCCAACTGCGAACGCTCGCCTACGGTGATGGGCAGTCCGCATTGAAACATGTATTGCAGCAGTCCCACCGTCTTCAGGCACACGCTTTTGCCACCGGCATTGGGGCCAGAGATGAGCAGGATGCGCTGGCGACGCGTCAGCTCGATTTCCAGGGGCACGACCTTGCGTCCGTGCTTCTCCAGTGAGCGACGAAGCAGTGGGTGCACGGCCAGTGTCCAGTCGATGAGCGGGTGCTTAGCTATCTGTGGCTGCGTCGTGGTGAACGCCTCTATCTGTTTGGCAAAGTGTGCTTTAGCCCGCACGAACTCTACGTCGGCAAGCATCTCGAAGCTGTCTAAAAGTTGTGGCACCATCGGTCGAACCTCATCGGTGAACTCGCGCAGGATGCGCAAGATTTCGCGCTTCTCCTCGCCCTCGAGTTCACGGATACGGTTGTTAGCCTCGACTACTTCCTGCGGCTCTATGAACACCGTCTTTCCAGTGGCGCTCTCGTCGTGTACTATACCCTTGATTTTACGTTTCAGGGCAGGTGCCACAGGGATGACCAATCGTCCGTCGCGCATCGTGGGAGCCACGTCCTGTGCCACCGTTCCTTCCGCCTGCGCGTTCCTTAATATATTGTTCAGCACGCGGCTCACGCTGCCTTCGGCGCTTGCCAGCTCGCGACGAATCCGCGCCAGCTCCGATGATGCTGAATCTTTCACGTGCCCGAATTTGTCGAGGATTTGGGAGATGCGACGTAAGAGATGAAGAGCAGACCCACCCCCTGTCCTCCCTGTGAGGGAGGGAGCGGCATGTAATGGAAATCGAGAATAGACAAGGCGTGCGAGAGCGGGGTATGGCACACTTTTTTGCGATGACAGCCATTCTTGTTCGGTAATTGCTCCCTCCCGAACAGGAAGGGCGGGGGGGGAGTCCGGGGCTGGTTCCGCTATTACTTTTCTTATCCCTTGAATGCATTCCAACGCCCTTTGCAGCGCAAACATCTCATCCACTTCGATATATGTTCCTTCGATGCGGATGTGTTGAAGGGTGGGGCGGAGGTCATAGAAGCCGCTGTCGGGCAGGCCATCGGCCTCTTCCTCCATACGCACGAACTCGCCTATCTGCTGGTGCAGTTCCTGTAAGAGGGTAGCATCGGCGGTGAACGCCATCTCATCAACGCGCTGCTCGCCCAGCGCACTAAGGCAGTGGCCGCGCAACATGGCGCGGATCTCCTTCATCCCTATTTTCTCTTCAAACTTATCAGGATATACCATTTAGAGTTCAAAGTTTAATGTTTTAAGCTTAATGTAGAATGTTTTTGGTCTGCAAAGGTAGCAAAAAGATTGCAAATGAGGCGAAATATATCAAGAAAAGAAAGCAAACGAAACAAAAACTTTAAACTTTAATCGTGAATCTCTCGTTTTTTTACTAAATTTGCAGCCCAGAAGCAAACAATCAATTGCCTATGGAAGCAAGCGCCATCTTGTTGCTACACTGTCCCGATCAGCCTGGAATCATTTCCGAGGTGACTAAATTCATCACCGATAATCAGGGCAATATCATCTATTTGGATCAGTATGTTGATCGTGAGGACAGTATGTTCTTCATGCGCATTGAGTGGCAATTGGATTGCTTCCGCATCCCCCGCGAGAAAATCAGCGAATACCTTTCCACCCTCTACGCTCCTCGTTATCAGATGACTTTCAATCTGTATTTCTCCGATGAGCGTCCCCGTATGGCTATCTTCGTAAGCAAGATGAGCCACTGCCTCTATGATCTCTTGGCGCGCTACAAGGCGGGCGAATGGAATGTGGACATTCCCTGCATTGTGAGCAACCACGAGGACTTGCGCTTCGTGGCCGAGCAGTTTAGCATACCTTATTATGTAAGGTCTATCAATAAGGACCACTCGAACAAGGCCGAGGTGGAAGCTGCCGAGAAGGAACTGCTGGAGCGCGAACGCGTGACGTTCATTGTTCTGGCACGTTACATGCAGATCATCAGCGACGACATGATAGCACGCTATCCACACCACATTATTAATATACACCACTCTTTCCTGCCTGCCTTTGTGGGCGCTAAGCCTTATCATCAGGCGTGGGAGCGTGGTGTGAAAATCATCGGTGCCACCAGTCACTACGTGACGGCAGACCTTGATGCTGGTCCCATCATCGAACAGGATGTGACGCGTATCAGCCACAAGGACACCCCCGAGAGCCTGGCCAACAAGGGCAAGGACTTGGAGAAAATCGTCCTCTCAAGAGCAGTAAGCAAACACATAGAACGGAAGATTCTTACTTACAAGAATAAAACCATCATTTTCAGTTAACAAAATAGCTTTACACACATGAAAAAAGAAATGAAGAAGGTGCTGGTCTTAGGCAGCGGTGCCCTTAAGATCGGACAAGCTGGCGAGTTCGACTACAGTGGTTCGCAGGCGCTGAAGGCGCTACGCGAGGAAGGTATCTCCAGTGTACTCGTCAACCCAAACATCGCTACTATTCAAACCTCTGAGGGCATTGCCGACAAAGTTTATTTCCAACCGGTGACGCCCTTTTTTGTAACTGAAATCATCAAGAAAGAACGCCCCGACGGCATTCTTTTAGCTTTCGGCGGACAGACAGCATTGAACTGCGGCACGGAGCTTTACCTCAACGGCACGCTGAAGGAATACGGCGTCGAGGTGCTCGGCACCAGCGTTGAGGCCATCATGAACACCGAGGACCGCGACCTCTTCGTCAAGAAGCTGGCTGAGGTGAACCTCAAGGTGCCTGTTAGCCACGCCGTGGAGAATATGGACGATGCTTTGAAAGCTGCACGCCAGATAGGCTTCCCCATCATGATTCGCTCGGCTTATGCACTCGGCGGCCTCGGCAGCGGTATCTGCCCCGACGAGGAGAAGTTCATCGAGATAGCCGAGAGTGCCTTCACCTTCGCACCGCAGATCCTCGTCGAGGAGAGCCTGAAGGGTTGGAAGGAGATTGAGTTCGAGTGCATCCGCGATGCCAACGACCGCTGCTTCACAGTGGCCTCGATGGAGAACTTCGACCCACTTGGCATTCATACCGGCGAGTCAATCGTGGTGGCGCCCACTTGTTCGCTGACTGACGAGCAGGTGAAGATGTTGCAGGATATTACTATTAAATGTGTAAAGCACCTTGGCATCGTGGGCGAGTGCAACATACAGTTCGCCTTCAATGCCGTGACCAACGACTACCGCATCATCGAGATCAACGCACGCCTCTCGCGCTCCAGTGCCCTGGCTTCCAAGGCCACCGGTTATCCGCTCGCCTTCGTCGCTGCCAAGATAGCCCTCGGCTACACCTTGGACCAAATTGGCGAGATGGGTACCACGAACTCAGCTTACGTAGCACCTTCGCTCGACTACATGATTTGCAAGATTCCGCGTTGGGACCTCACCAAGTTTGTCGGCGTTTCGCGTCAGATCGGATCGTCGATGAAGAGCGTTGGTGAAATCATGAGCATAGGCCGTTCGTTTGAAGAGATGTTGCAGAAGGGCCTGCGCATGATAGGGCAGGGGATGCACGGTTTTGTGGGCAACGAGCATGTTCATTTCGACGACCTCGACGACGCCCTCGAGAATCCTACCGACCTACGTATCTTCGCCATCGCACAGGCCTTGGAGGAGGGTTATACCGTGGAGCGAATCGAGCAGCTGACAAAGATTGATCCATGGTTCATCAAACGCATGAAGCATATCGTGGACCTCAAGCACCAGCTTGAGAGCTACAACAGCCTTGAAGAGCTGCCTGACACTTTCATGCTCGAAGTGAAGCAGGCCGGCTTCAGTGATTTCCAAATAGCACGTTTCGTGCTCAAACCCGCTGGTGGTAACCTCGAAAAGGAGAACCTCGAAGTGCGCCGCTATCGCAAGCTGCGCGGCATTCTGCCTTCAGTGAAGCGCATTCCCACTGTGGCCAGCGAGCATCCCGAGCTCACCAACTACCTCTATTTCACCTACACCCACGTTCCCGCATTCCAGGATGCCTTCAGCCTTGGCTCCGCCGCCAACGGTTCGCCCGTCGAGAAATACCAACCCCTCCACGACATCAATTATTACAACAACGAGAAGTCCGTCATCGTCCTCGGCTCGGGAGCCTATCGCATCGGCTCTTCGGTTGAGTTTGACTGGTGCTCTGTCAACGCCATCAACACGGCGCGCAAGCTTGGCTACAAGAGCATCATGATCAACTACAACCCCGAGACCGTTTCGACCGACTACGATATGTGTGACCGTCTTTATTTCGACGAGCTGACCTTGGAGCGCGTCCTCGACGTCATCGAACTCGAGCAGCCTCGAGGTGTCATCGTCAGCGTGGGCGGACAGATTCCCAACAACCTCGCCATGAAGCTGCATCGCCAGGGTGTACCTGTTTTAGGCACTTCGCCTGTAGATATCGACCGCGCCGAGAATCGCGATAAGTTCTCGGCCATGCTCGATAAACTCGGCGTGGACCAACCCGCTTGGCGCGCCTTGACCAGCCTCGATGACATCAAGGAATTTGTAAGCGAGGTGGGTTATCCCGTACTCGTACGTCCCTCCTATGTCCTCTCGGGCGCTGCGATGAACGTGTGCTATGACGACGAGGAGCTAGAACGCTTCCTCAACATGGCCACCGAGGTGTCGAAGGAATTCCCCGTAGTAGTGTCGAAGTTCATGACCGAGACCAAGGAGATAGAGTTCGACGCCGTTGCCGACAAGGGCGAGATCGTAGAATATGCCATCTCGGAACACGTGGAATATGCCGGCGTTCACTCTGGCGACGCCACGATGGTCTTCCCGGCTCAGAACGTCTATTTCTCCACTATCCGTCAGATGAAGAAGATATCGCGCAAGATTGCTGCTGAGCTCAATATCAGCGGACCGTTCAATATCCAGTTCCTCGCCAAGAACCGTGAGGTCAAGGTTATCGAGTGTAATCTCCGTGCTTCCCGTTCCTTCCCCTTCGTGTCGAAGATCCTGAAGCGCAACTTCATCGAGACTGCCACGAAGATCATGCTGGACGCTCCCTATCAGCGAGCCGAGAAGAGCGAGTTCGATATCGACCGCATCGGAGTTAAAGCCAGCCAGTTCTCGTTTGCGCGTCTGCAGAACGCCGACCCCGTCCTGGGCGTGGATATGAGCTCCACAGGTGAGGTAGGTTGTCTGGGCGATGACCTTCATGAAGCTCTCCTCAATGCCCTCATCGCCACAGGCTATCGCATCCCGAAGAAGGCTGTGCTCATCTCGTCTGGTGGTGTCAAGGGCAAGCTCGACTTGCTTGAACCTGCCCGTCAACTGGTGCAGAAAGGCCTCGACGTCTATGCCACGGCCGGCACGGCTGCCTTCCTCAACGAAAACGGCGTCTTTGCACGTTCCGTGAGCTGGCCCGACGAGGAGGACGACCAGAACGTCCTCACCCTTATCGCCCAGCACCGCTTCGACCTTATCATCAATGTGCCGAAGAATCGCACCAAGCGCGAGCTGACCAACGGCTACCGCATTCGCCGTGCAGCCATCGACCACAATATCCCCTTGATGACCAACACCCGTCTGGCCAAGGCTTTCATCGAGGCCTGCACCACTATGGACCTCGAGGATATAAAGATTAAGAGCTGGCAGGAGTACAACGCTTAAAAGCGATGACGCTCTAACAGCTTAATTCATATTTCTCATAACATCGGCCCTCTCGTCTTCAATGATGAGGGGGCTTCTTTCTACATATTGACGAGAAGATTGATATAAAATCCCCCCCCCACAATCAAAGTTTTTTTATTGTCAATATACATCAATCTATTTGTCAATCTTTGGCAATTGCCTTATTGGAGAGACTATGCTTTCCTACCTTTAATGTTAAATAACGTTATTTTATCGCATTTTATTAGTACTATGTATTGCAAGGTACTAATATTTAGCCTACATTTGCCACCGCTTAAGCTAAGGTTTTCATGCAAGTAAGGGACGCCTGCTTGTTGAAGAATTGCGAAAACCATTGGAAAAGAGAATGTTAAACATTAAAGAAACGCTAATGTTATGACACAGAAAAGACTGACTCGCTCACGCAGCAACAAATGGCTGGCAGGTATCTGTGGCGGAATGGCCGAGTATTTCGGATGGGATGCAGAGCTGCTTCGTCTACTTTGGGTGTTACTCACTTTCTGCACCGTCTTCTGCGGCGGCATAGTCTACCTGATTCTTTGGATTATCATGCCACAAGACTGAGTGAAGTCCACGCCGTCCCCTCCTTGATGAGGTGTGATACACATGGCAAATAACTGACAGCAATGAGCTCCCTTTTCCAGGGTGTGGCTGATCTGTATTTTATCTCAATTTATTGATTATATGATTGATGTAACAAATGCCAAATCTCAAATGCGCAAGGGGATGCTTGAATACTGCATTCTATTGCTCTTGAAGCGGCAGCCGGCCTACGCATCTGATATCATCCAGCAGCTGAAGGAAGCTGAACTGCTGGTGGTCGAAGGTACCCTGTACCCGCTGCTGACGCGTCTGAAGAAGGACGGCCTGCTCGCCTATGAATGGCAGGAGAGCACGCAAGGGCCGCCTCGCAAGTACTACGAACTCACTCCGCTCGGCCTCCAGTTCCTCGATGAACTGGACAAGGCTTGGAGCGAAATCTCTAACACTGTAAACTACTTGAAGAAATGAAAAAGAATATTACCATCAACCTTTGCGGACGCCTCTTCGCCATCGACGAGGATGCCTACGAGATGCTCGCTACCTACGAGCAGTCGCTCCGTAATTATTTTCGCACGCGTGAGGGAGGCGAGGAGATAGCAGAAGACCTTGAAGCTCGCATCGCCGAACTCTTCGACGAATTGAAGGCACAGGGAGTAGAAGCTGTGACTATCGAACACGTCACAGAGATTATACATCGGATTGGGAAGCCGGAAGAGATGGAGGAGATGGCCCCCCATTCAGCCCCCGAGGGGGCTACGGATGCTTCATCCTCAGCCGGCAATTCAACAGAAGCCCCCTCGGGGGCTGTAGGAGGGGCAAGTAAGGCTTCCAAGCGCCTCTATCGCAACCCCGACGACAAGAAACTGATGGGCGTCCTCTCTGGCTTCGCCGCTTACTTTGGCGGCGATGTGCTCTGGTGGCGCTTGGGCTATTCCGCCATTGTACTGCTGTCGTTTGCAGGTTCGTCGTACAACTTCTTGTGGTTCCTGCCTCACCAATACCTCTATTTCCACATCTATTTCTGGGGCATCGCCCTCATTATCGCCTACGTCCTCCTCGCCGTGCTCATGCCTGTGGCCGAGACACCGGAGGATAAACTGAGGATGAAGGGTAAGGAGGTGAATCCGCAGAATCTGGCGGAAGAGATTACCAGACCCACCCTTGACCCCTCCCGCCAGGGAGGTGAGACCCCCGGTTTGAATGCGGATAGCTACGCACAGTCTAACCCTTCCCTGACGGGAGGGGACGGGGGTGGTTCTTGGGGTAAGGGCCATCGCGGTCCCTCTGGCTGCATTAGCGGTACAATCGGATGCATCGGTGGCTTCTTCACTGCCTTGTGGACGGTTATCTCGACTCTTTTCCGCTGGTGTATATACGCTTTCGGTGTGTTCGTGGCTGGATTGTGTCTTTTGGGCATTGTATGCTTGGCAGCAGTAGCTCTGAATCCAATGGACTCTGCTTTCACTGGTCGCGGATTTCCGCAGTCGGAGGAGTTTGCTACTGTTCTGCCGCAGCTGCAAATACCGATCTATATTTTCGCAATTGCTGCCTCTGTTGTTCTCGCCATCACAGCTTATGCCATCATCCACAGCCTCTTGAATGAGTTCAAGCAGATGCAGTCGATGCCTTATCGTCAGCGCATCGCCCTGCTCGTGATGTGGCTCTTAGGGCTCATCGTAGCAGGAGCCGCAGCAGGCTATGGCATACCGAAGTTCATCAAGGCTGAGGACGAGTACAGCCAAAGAACATGGGAGGAGTTCAATTTTCGTGATCGTGTCGAGAACACGCACGATGGCATCTATGTCCAGCCCCATGAATGGGAATTCCTGCAGGACAATGGCTGGCGCATTCTGAATGCTCAAGGCTGCAACGACCGCTTCACGACAAAAGGCCAACACCTCTCTGGCGACCGCGATGTCCGTTACCTTGACTGCTACGATGACAACCATCGTCAGCGCTACCGCGTGGAGCGGACTGACACCCTACAGCCCGGCACCTACCGTATCACTTGTGCAGCCCGTTCCGACGGCACCGGAGCTTGCATCTACGTCATCGTTGGCGACCAGAAGCCTCAGTTCAAGGAGATTCCTGCTACGGGCAACACGGGAGGCGATATCTGGGTAGAGGCCGACAAGTTCGTCCATTACCACAAGGACGTTCCTATTCCCTCGGACTCTGTCGCTTATGGCAATAAGCAATGTGAATTGGTTGAGGTCAACAACCACAAAGGCTACGGCTGGAACCGCATCACCTTCGCCATCCATGTTGCCGCTCCCACTGTCATCCGTTACGGCCTCACCTCCGACGATGCCTTTACGGGAAAGACCTGGCTCGGCAAGTGGTTCTCTGCCACCGACTTCGAGGTCAGCCGTGTGGATAAAGAATAAGACATTCAAGAATATGAGAAAGAATAACCTTCTTTTGGTGGCAGTGCTGGCATGTGCCAGCCTGCTCACCAGTTGTCTGAAGAAGAGCACAACGGAAATCACTATGATGAGCGACGACGCTGAGTGTTACCTCGGCACGGTTGTCAACGAGCCCGACCATTCATCAGGCAAGGAGTGGTTGCTGCAGAACACAGGGCCCACGACTCTGCGTATCGACAGCGCAATAACCTCCAGCGATAGCGTGGATCTGTTCCTCCCTTATCTCAAATCGGTTACGACCGTCAAGAAGTCCCACTTCCTCTGGTGGTCCAAGAAGACCATACGCGAAACGGCCATGCGCACCTACGATAAAAATACAACGGTGGAAATAGCGCCCGGCGAATACCTCCCCGTGCGTGCCATGCTTCATCCTGCCGAGGGTCAGCAAGGCCGCTTCTTCTACACTATCACTCTCTATGGCAATTTTACCACTTCACCTCTCCGCCTTACCTTAGATGGCAACTACGAATTGCCCGATTCGACAATGGCTTCCTCAGGCCTATAGAATTGATAGCTCTTCCGTTCATTTATGCTTAAATGCCCATGATGGTAGAATAATTGAATAATATGTTTCAATCAATTGAACCAATCGCGTCGATTGCTCAATCATGATGCAGCAATTGCACGATCATCATCAATCAATCAACGAATTTGTTTTTTTCGGGCAAACGATTGGGTTGAAGGGGCTGGGTTGATTAGTTGAGAAGAACGAGGGAAACTTGTGTATAGTGGCGAACAACTGTTCGCCACTATACATACGCACTTCCTCCGCATGTCAGAAAACTCGTTGGACTCAGGAGTCTTGTATTTAAGTTTCGAAAGTCCAAAGGGTTCGTATGAGGAACTGGCTGAATAGCTTTTGCTTACTCAAAGCTTCTCGCCACAGTGAGAGCAGAATTTGTCGCCTTTACGCACTTTGGAATCGCAGCGAGGGCAGCGGCCGTTGCGGACGGGGTCACGCGTTTCATCGATGAACGAGGCGGAAACGATGCCGGTGGGGATTGCGATGATGGTGTAGCCCAGAAGCATGATGAAACCGCTGAGCAGACGGCCAAGGAAGGTGACGGGAGTGATGTCGCCGTAGCCCACAGTGCTCAAAGTGGTTATGGCCCAGTAGATGCTGGTGCCGATGTCGGTGAAGGCAGAGCCTGGCTGACTGCCCTCGATGATGAACATTATGGTTCCGAGGCAGCAAGTGAGGATGAGCACGAAGAGGAAATAGACGGTGATTTTGTTTAGGCTCCGTCCAACAGCTCGGAGCAGCAGATGCCCTTCGTTGATGAAGACGAAGGCTCTGAAGATGCGGAAGATACGTAAGAATCGTATGCTGCGGAGCATGAGCATATATCTGGCTCCGGGCAGGATGATGGCCAGATATGGCGGCAAGGTGGCCACGAGGTCGATAATGCCCCAAAGTGATAGGGCGTAGCCGCGGCGGCTCTTGGCGCAGTAGAGGCGGAGGAGGTACTCTATGGTGAAGAGCACGGTGAGCACGCCTTCCATCCACGTGAGGATGAGCTTGAAAGTTGGCGGCAGCGAAGGCATGCTCTCCACGAAGAGTATGACTAGGCTGATGGCAATGGCAATGATGATTGCTATGTCGAATTTGCTATCCGGGCGGTCGTCTTCTCCGAAAATGATAGCTCTCAGGTTTTCTTTTTCAGTCCAGGCTGGGCGTTTCATATCGTTTTTGTTCGTTTAGGTGAGTGATTCCGACAACAAAAGTACAATAAAAACCGACATCATCATAAAAAAAAGCACGAAAAGATTCATTCATCTGTTTTTTCACATCTGATGTTCATGAGTGATTCCCCGATAATACACATTATTTATGGCAATAATGTAGCAGAAGGCACATACTTTTCTTTGTGTTCATTCGGGTGAACAAATGCGAAACGACGATTTATGAAAAGAAGAACGGAGATTGGTGAGTGTATCCACCCGCCAATCTCCGTCAATTATCAATAAGAATTTCTGTAATTCGTTGTTTGAAAAAATCTATTTATCTGCAAACGCTGGGCGAACCGCCTACATATAGATAGGTCGTATGCCTGTCTCGAGTGGATCGTAGCGGATGATCTTGCATCCGGCAGGAAGGTCGTTGAAGGCCTTACTGCTTGTCTTGGCATTTTGGTTAATGTAAATCTCTTTCAGGTTTGGCGCGCCCGTTATGGAGAAGTCCTCAAACTCCAAGGTGGCTGGGTCGAAATGGATTATCTCTACGTTTGGCAGTTCCTCGATGAGCTTGCTTGAAATCTTGGCCATGGGGGCAAAGTTGATTTCGCGTTTGCCGCCTGGGACGTAGAGCAGTTTGAGGAAGGTAGTAGTCTTGTTGGCACTATTGTATTTGATGCTATAGACGCAGCCATCAAATTCGTTGATGTAGCGGTTGCTGGCATTGAGTACATAGACGTTGGTGAGGTTGGAACCATGCTCACGCAAGCCCTGAACATATTCGCCGATAGAGAATATGTTAGAGCTCAGGTAGAGCTCGCGCACATTCTCGTTTATGCCGCCGATGGGGTTGAAGGCAGTGATACGATAACCGAGAGCTCCGAACGGCACGCTTACCAGTTCGTCGCTGGTAATGACCTGCCGGATATTGAAATGTTTGTCGCGGAAATCGTAAACGAATTTGTCGTCCTGTGCCAAGGGCATGTCAATGTTCCAAGGTTGCAGAGTGCCTTTGTATTGGTTTATGTCAGTTTTCATTCTGTAGACGGTGTTGCGGTTTGTGGGGTCAGCTACAAACCATGTGCCGTCGGCCAGGGCATACACCCAGGCATGACCGCCGGTATTAGCCAGAAAACCAGTGGCCACGGTAGCTTTGATGTCTTGAGTATGGAGCATTGCCACCATCAGGTTGGAATAGCCTTGGCACACCGCTACCCGGTTCTTGAACACGCTGTAGGCGTCCTGGTCATTGTAGTCGTATTTGATGTTTGCGCGAATCCACTTGAGTATAGACATCATCTTGGCGTACTGCCTGGTTTCGTTTGTGAGAATTGTGCTTTCGACAAAACTCTTCAGTTCAGCTAGGTGTTCGTCGGTGATTTCCACACTGTTGAGGCCTGCGGCCATATTCGTGTCTGCTTCACACATCAGGCGGTTGACGTGCTCAGCTATTACGGGGTCGTTGTAGTAGTGACTGTAGTCGGCGGGGTCTGTGTATGCTCCGGTAAGCAGTTTCTCGCCGTTGCGCTGTGCAAACATTTCATCGTCGGGCGCCGACTGCATGGCCTGTGCGCTAAAGGTTTCAGAAGGCGTCATTTCGCCGAGGTCGTCGGCATTGGAGCAGGCAGCCGTCAAAGCAGCGATGCTCACGAGGTAAAGGTAGTTTTTCAGATTCATATAACTTGCATGGTTAGAATTTTGGCGCAAAAGTAGAGAATAATATGATTAGAGCAAAAGAAAATGTGAATTAATTTTGAAATTGTAGGGAAGTAGTTTCTTCTTAGGGAGTTATAAGGGAACTGACCTTACAAAAAAAGCCTCCCCATGGGAGGCTTTGGTGGAAGGTATGTTGTTGTAACTATTGCAGTTGCAGTGTCACGTCAATGCCCTTGAGTAGCGGTGTAGTGAAGTGGACTGCAGGAGTGGCAGAGGTGGGCATAGCGGCTGCACCTTGGCGCTGCGGCATTGACGCTCTCTCCACGTAAGCTTTCAGGCGCCCGCCCTTGGCGCGGCGCGAGAAGGAGTTCTTGTCGCCGGTGTCGCGGTTGTCTCCGTTCTCAAGACCGATAAGTCGAAGTGGCGGATCTGCAAAACAGCTTATATTGGCATCTGAGAGCGAGACGAGATGGCCATCGGCATCAACCACTTCGATGTCGATGATGGCAACGTCACCCTGACTAAGCGGCTGTTCGTTGACCGTCTTTGCGCTTAAAGCGACCGGCTGCCCGAAACTTGATATCTCGGCAGTGGCGCCATTGCCGGCTTCGCAACGGAGCGTGCCGGCAGCGTAATTGATGTCCCAGTAGAGTATCTCGGTTTGAGCATCGCGCACCGGCTCGCCGCCTATGGGCTGACCGTTGAGGAAGAGGCGGGCGGTGGGAGCATTGGTGTAGCAAACTACGCGCACGGCCTGACCATCGGCGTAGTTCCACGAGGCTGGTGCTGATGATGATACGAAGTCGCCGCCCCGACGTCCACGGTTACCGCCTGCGCCACCACGTCCCTGTCCGCTGCGGGGATAAGCTCCGATATAACACACGGGCTTCTCACTCCAGAGCGATGCACGATAGTGGCCTTGAGGCTTCACATAGCCGGCGAGGTCCACCAAGCCAGCCTCCGAGCCTCGTGCCGGCCATGCACCGCTCTCGCCGAGGTAGTCGATGCCTGTCCATAGGAACTGTCCGAAGATGAAATCGTTGTCGCGCACTGCTTTCCACGCGGGCATATCATGGCGGTTCTCGGAGCCGTAGATGACGCGGTTGGGATAGCGGCGGTGGTCTTCGGCATAGCGGCTCTCGGTGTAGTTGTAGCCCACTACGTCAACGGCCTCGGGGTAAGCCGTCTGGTTGCTCATTACCACGCCGGCGAGGGCTCCGGTCACAGCGCGTGAGTCATCGAGGCTTCGCACCACTTTGGCCAGTCGCTGAGCTATGATGCCTATGCGTTCGGCATTAGGCTGCGAAGGCTTATATCCACCGTACATGGGCTGGGTGAAGCCTTCGGTACCGCCGTCGAGGATGGGATGTGAATATGGGTCGTTGGGATAGTCGACCTCATTACCTATGCTCCACAGGAAGATGCTTGGATGGCAGCGGTTCACTCGCACCATGTCAGCCACATCGCGGTCTATCCATTCCTCGAAGAAATCGTAAGAGCCTTCGAAGCCCGGGCGACCTTGGTTCCAACCCTTCAGCCACTTGCGCTTAGGCAGTTCCCATTCGTCGCTCGCCTCATCCATAACGAGCAGTCCGAGGCTGTCGCAGAGCGAGTAGACAATGGGCGCATGTGGGTTGTGGCTCATGCGTATTGCGTTAACGCCCAAGCTCTTGAGCGTAGCAAGACGGCTGCGCCAAACAGCTGCGGGAACTGCTGTGCCAAGCACTCCAGCATCATCATGCACGCAAACGCCTTTGACCTTCATCCATTGGCCGTTGAGGGCAAAGCCGCGGTCGGGTGAGAACTGGAAAGTGCGCAAGCCAAGCGGTACCAAGGATTCGTCGACCACACGGCCCCCGACCGTTAAGCGCGCGCGAATCTTATAAAGATAGGGTGTGTCAAGTGTCCAGGCGCGGGGCTTGTTCACCGTGAGCTTACATGTCTGTCCCTTGCCGCTGGCCACCACTTTCCCATTGGCATCCAGTATGTCAATGGCCACGTTGCTACCGCTGGCGGGGAGAGCTGTTTCTGCTGAAATTTCAACTACAGCCCTGCTGGCGGTAAGGCTCTTAACCTTCCACGATGTGCCCCAAGGAGCAAAGTGATTCTTCGTGGCGCTGACCAGCCACACGGGACGATTGATGCCCGAACCGGTATACCAGCGTGAATCATTTTCACGGGAATGGTCTACGCGCACACTTATGACGTTGTCGGAGCTCAGGTGTGGCGTGAGGTCGTAGAGCTGCGGAGCATACCCGCTTGGCCGATAACCCAACCGATGACCGTTGATATAAACAGTGGCACGGTTGTAAATGCCTTCGAAATAGATGTATGTGCACTCGGCAGTGGGAGCCTGAAAATGGCAGCGGTACCAGCCTATGCCTCCGTGAAGATAGCCTTGGCAAGAGCCTGCGTCAGGCGACATGGGGAGAGAACGCCCCCAGTCGTGTGGTAGACGCACGCGCTGCCATCGGCTGTCATCGAAGGCTGGTGCTATGGCGGCGCTGTCGTCGTCGAGCGTGAATCGCCAGTTATCGTTCAATGGTGTAGCCTCGCCAAAACCTGTTGGCGAATAGCTTTGTGCCAAGGCGCCGCAGGCAAAGGCGACGAGGAGTACAATGTGGGTTAGCAGTCGGTTCATAGTTATTCTGTGTTTGAAAATCTTTCTTAAGAGGTAGGACTGGAGTGCCTGTGAACAGCCTTCATGTGAAGGTGACGCAGGTTAGGCGTAAAGCGAAGCGAGATATTTCTCGGCCTCAATGGCGGCTTTGGCTCCGCTGGCGGCAGCGATGACGGCCTGACGATAATGCGGGTCAGCCACGTCTCCTGCGGCGTAAACACCGGGAATGCCAGTGCGGGGCGAATCGCCTTCGGTGATGATATAACCTATCTCGTCGGTCTTAACCCAGGGCAGGAAGATATCGGAATTGGGCTTGTGACCTATGGCGAGGAAGAAGCCGTCGATAGGCAGGTCATAGCGGCGCTCGTCGGCTTCGCCCTTGCGGAACACGAGATGAGCGCCTTCAACACCCTCTTCGCCATAGAGTCCGAGCGTGTTGTGCTCGAATAGGACTTCAATCTTGGGATTGTTCAGCACGCGGTCCTGCATAATCTGTGAAGCACGCAGATAGGGCTTCCGCACGATGAGATACACCTTCTCGGCCAGTCCGGCAAGATATGAGGCTTCCTCACAAGCTGTGTCACCGCCGCCAACAACAGCTACGCGCTTGCGACGGTAGAAGAAACCATCACAGGTGGCACAGGCAGATACGCCCTGGCCGCGGTATTTCTCCTCGTCGGCAAGGCCGAGGTATTTGGCCGAAGCGCCAGTGGCTATTATGAGGCTGTCGCATGTGGCTTCGCTGCCGTCGTCGAACCATACGTGGTAGGGGCGCTGGCTGAGGTCTGTGCGAATGGCCATGGCTTCGCGGATGTCTGCTCCGAAGCGGATGGCCTGCTGGCGCATGCTGTCCATGAGCTCGTTGGCGTCAACTCCTTCGGCAAAGCCAGGGAAATTCTCCACTTCGGTGGTGGTGGTGAGTTGTCCGCCAGGCTGCAGACCTTCGTAGATGATAGGTGTGAGGCCTGAGCGGCCGGCATAGATGGCAGCTGTATAGCCTGCAGGGCCGCTGCCGAGAATAAGTAATTTAATGTGTTCCATTATTTTGGTTGGGGATTATTGAACGGTAGTAAATAATCAGATGGTGAATGATTTTATCTCAGGTCAATCACTTCCACGTTGGGATAGTCCTTGGCGGGGAAAGTGAATTCAGAGGCAGGTAGGTCGAGGCCAGTCGTGAACGAGAGCACAGACAAACGCATCCAGTTGCCATCGTGCTTGGCGCGGAAGCACAAGGGGGTATAGGTGCCTTGCTCCACATCGATGAAAATCTCTGGATAATAAGCCTTTTTGTTCTTGGCTATCAGATGCACCACGAAGGTCTTGTGGCCACGGAGTGTGGACTTGTTCAGTGTGTATTTGTAGCCTTTCTTATAGATGTTGATAAGTGTTGCGGGGTTAAGTTGAGCCTGCTCGGCTTCGCTAGGTGTGGTTACGTTTACCTCGTCGCCACCGCGCATCATGGACCATTGTGTGGTGCCGTCATACCATGTGAGTAGCTCGTTGGTAGTGACCTGGTAAGCCCGGCCGCGTAGCAACAGTGTGCCAGTGGCATTGCCTTCAGCGGATGTGCCGTTGAATTGTGTTGCCTTGAACTGGGCTTTTATGCCGCCCGGAGCAGACAGGCGGGCTGCTGTGGAATCGAGAATATTTCGCGCACTTTGTGCGGAAACAGTGAACGGCATCAGTGATGCAATCAGGAATGAAAGGATGTATTTACGCATTTTCTTAACTTTTAACTATTAACTTTTAACTCTTACAACTGCTTGATTACTTTCAGGAGTTGCTCGCCCAGACCGATGGTATAGCCCTGTTGCACATGTACGACACGATTGAAGGAGTCGCAGATAAGGAAGAGGGGCAAGGCAGAGGTGGTCAGGTGCTGATGCTCTATGGCCTCCTTGAGTATGGCGCCTTTAATGTCGCAGCCCCAGGCTACCGTTGCAGGCAGGCCTGAGAATTCAGCGGTGTTGAAGCGTGCTGCTGCATTTTCGTTCTCAAGCAATAGAACGATAGTCCGACCCCAACCTTCCAAGTCCTTGTTCACGAGAGAGATATCACGCAGGGCATGGTTGGTAGGCTCGTGGTTAGGAGCCACAAAACCGAGGATATAGTAGCCACGACCGCAGGTGGCGAGCAGCGAGGTCGGTGCAGCGCCGGCATGAAGCTTATTATCTGTTGTCGAAAGCTCTAAGGGTTTATATAAGTCCTCGGCGTTGAGCGAGCCTATAACTGCTATCTCATCGGCATTCTCGCGCAGGGTGAAGGCCACTTCGGTGAGGCTGTCAGCACTGATTTCGAAGCTTTGCATGGAAGCCAGCACGCCGCCGTTGGCCATGCGAGTGCCACATGTGAGGATGTATGAGCCTATGTCTAGTTCAACACCTTCGGCGAAGGTGTTTTGGAATGTGGATTCCTCTGGGTAGGTGAGCAGCTGCAGATGGTTGTCATCGTCGAGGCGCGAGATGGTGAAATGAGTGTAGTATTTGGCATCGGGAACAAACTGAGCAGGCGTGTACGATAGGCGCAGAACACCTTGAGGCGTAGCAGCGGAAGCGTAGTCTGACGGCGAATCACCTGCTAATAAAGTGGAATCGGCGGGCGCATCGAAGGCTACGTCAATCCACTGACCAAGGGAATCGACATACTGCACCTTGGAGTTTATCTCGTTGATACGCGCAGGTATCCCTACCGAACGGCAGGCAGCAACGAAGAAAATGTCGCGACCAAGGGCATCGGCCTTGCGGCTGTTGAATACGCCAAGAGGTGTGATGCGCAAATGCTGCGGATTGCGCCCCTCGATGATTTCGATACTATTCTTTGTCCAGGCTATGATAGCTGCGGCGTCAAAGTCCTTGAAGTTCTTGTTCAGGATGGCTTTGAAAGGCGTCAAGCGCTCGCGCTCGATTCGAGGAGACAGTATATAGGAACGCTCTAACTCAGTGAGCACTGCGTCATGCTTGGCTGTAAGGTTGTCGATAAGCACGTCAAGAGTGACGTCCTGTAGGTCCTTGTCCGGGAGCGCGGCGATGAGTTGCTCGGCCATAGAGGAGAAGCCGCGGGCTTTGGCGCTGTCGCGGAAAGTGGTGATAACGGCTTGATTGCCCCGTATGCGCTGGTCTTTCATCGTGGCTTCATAGGCGTGTCGGATGCTATCCTCAAGTGCCAGGCGGCGGTTGTTCTCGGCTCTTTGTTTGTCGCTTACCTCGGGCAACTTGGCTGAAGGTGCTGGTGGCGTGATGTCCAACGATGACGGCATAGACGCGAGCACCTCAGCTGTGGGCCGTAAGGTTAGCGTGACGAGGTCGTCGGTGGCAAAGCTGACGCGTTGGTAGGCTGCTGCATCTGCTGTGGAAGTCCAAACCATCATGTCGCCCAGACCTGCGCTGAACGAGCAGCGACCCAGACCGTCGGTTTGTTTAGTGGCTACGGTGTAGAACTCGGCGTAATTGTAGACCTTGAACTCTACCCTGGCGCCGTCAACGGCTTTGCCTGTTGAGTCGACCACGGCAACGGTTACGCGGCGCGTAGGAGCATAGTTGTCGGTGACGTTTATCTCGGTGAGATTGTGCTCTTGGTTCACCACATCTTCCGGGCCATCATAGTTTCCGAATACTTTAGTGTGCATGAGTAATCCGCGCGAAGCACTCTCGTTGAACCATCCAAGGTCTAGAACGGGCTCGGGTTCACAAGCGCCGAGGAAGTGCCATCGGCCGTTGGCCCAAGCTTCAACCCAAGCATGATTGTCATCGGTGTGTGCCCATCGCGGGGTATAGACCTGTCGGGCAGGAATTCCAACAGTGCGTAATGCTGCTACCAGCAGCACAGACTCCTCTCCGCAACGGCCATAAGCCGTGCGAATGGTGGATGCCGGTCCCAGTGTGCGAGCACTCGTGGGGCGGTAGGTGACATGTTCATGGCACCAGTGGTTTACCTCGAGGATAGCATCTGCAATACTCATGTCGGCCACTCGTGCAGAGAGTTCCTCGTAGTACATCCCCCTGAAGTTGTCAAGGTCCTCGTTGTTCACTCGTGGCGGCAGCACGAAATGGCGGAATTCGCGTTCGGGCACATCCTCGCCCCAAGGCATTTCACTCCTTGCCTTCAGTGCCAGAGAGACTTGTTCTTCGTAGTAGCTACGCGGATAGTCGATGCTGTCGGGAAGCGACATATTGTCGTAGAGGAAGGCTACATATTCATCGTCAGAAGGTTTCTGACAGGCAACCAATGTCGTGAATAAGAGCAGAAAAAAAGACAGTTTCTTCATAACAAGCTTCTTTCGAAAAACAAAAACCCAGGGCTTGGCCCTGGGCTGTTATTAGCTGTCGGCCGCTTGGTCCTTAGCCGTTCTGCAGCCATTTGTCTGCTTCCTCGTAGAGAGTGGTTAGGTACTCGGGACGGCTCTTGCCAGGCAGTTCCTCGAGTATGGTAGTGCATGATTCGATGAACCATTCACCTGTGTCACGAGTGAGCTTGTAGATGTACTGCGAATCGCCCGTTTGGTTGAACGTTACGCCGGCAATCTCGGTCTTCACGGGAAAAGTGGTTTCCACGATGGCCACAGCACGGTTGCCGTGTGTCCAGACGAGGCATGCGTGAACATGATATGGTATATGGTCGGTGCGAGCGGCCAGAGCTTTGGCAAACTCGGCTACAGAGCCTTCAAACCATGAAGCCTTGACGCTAGCTCCCTTCACGTAGCAGGCAAGCATCTGGTCCCATAACTGATTGTCACGTGCGAAACGCTCGAATGTGAGCAGTCGGCGAACGGCTTCTTTCTCGCGGCGTGCTTCGAGTCCAGTGTGAACCGGTCGTTTAAGTATTAATTTAGTTTCCATAATTAGGTAATGTCTTTTGCTATCTAAACTTTGCAAATGCAAAGATACAACTTTCTTCGTATTGCCGTATCTTTTGGGCTAAAGATTTACATCTTTTAATATATTAAGGCCTATTTTTAATGAAAACACCCCTGTTGGCGGACCAACAAGGGTGTTTTTTGGTAGCGTGTGCTTATAAAATAATTTAATGTACGCGCGTGTGCGAGAATTAATAGAACATGTAACGCTTGTCCTTGATGCCGGCTTTCTGGTACAGCTCCTGGATGAAGCGTGAAGCGGCACGCATGCCTTGCTGGGCAACCTGTGTGGCAGCACTTTGCTTTGCAGCGTCGTCGAACTTGGCGCCGTTGTTGGTCTCGTTGGTGACCTGGAAGGCATAAACACCAGCGTTACCCTTGACGCCCTTGGCGAAGCCACCCTTGGCTGTCTTGGCTACAGCACCTGCGAGAGCACTCTCGCTGGCTCCTGTACCGGGAACGAAAACAGGAGCTCCAAAGGTGATGTGCTTAACGGTGTCAGCGGGAGCAGCTCCCTTGATCTTAGCCACGGCAGCGAGGTCTGCGGCTGAGGCCATCATCTCCTGCAACTTGGCAGCCTTCTTATCGCGTGTTACCTCGGTGGTAAGAAAATCTTTCACGCTCTCTTCTGTGCGGTACTCGCCGTCGTTCTTGGCAGTGAGCATCACTACGAGAAGGTGGTCGTTGTTGCCTACAGTGTAAATATCGGAAACGTCACCGACCTTGGTGTCGCCGTTGAATATCCAACGGAAAGCCTCACGGGTGGAACTCAGACCGGCCACGTTGTGCTCGCTGGCAAACATGCTTTCGCGTTGCTGAACCATATAACCTGCCTTCAGGGCGTTAGCTTCGATATCCTCGATGGTCTTGTTAGTAGCAATGAATTGAGAGAAATCGTTGAAAGTCTTGTTGAAGGTGTCATTGGAGAAGTCGAGCGGGCGCTTGACAACAGCCACCTGATACTTCTCAACGGGGTTGCGGCGGTCTGTGACACGGAGGATAGCGATGCCGGACATGCCGAGCTTCACCTGCTGGGTTGAGCCTACAGCCTGATTCTGCAGAGCGTTGATGAACTTCTGGTTGTTCTCGTCGAGAGTGGCATTCTCATACTGAGCAGAGCTGATCCACTGCTCTTCGCCTGTCTGGTTGAACTTCTTGGCAATGCTGTCAAAGGGCACACCGGCGGCAAGCACTGTCATGATGCTGTCGGCAGTCTTCTGGGCTGCAGCCTCGTCAGCTCCGCCAACACCAATCTGACGGAATTGGATGCTGTCGGGCAAGGTTGTTTTTGCGATGAAACGGATGATGTTCTGAGTGTTGTCCTGAGCATTGAGGTATGGACCCTTCTGCTGACCTACGCTCATGGAATCAATCTGTGCTGCGATGTCGGTGGGCAGAGCCTGACGGCGAACGGGCAGAGCCTGATAGGCAACTGTGCTACCGCTCTTTCTGACGATGTTTGCGATGTCTGCATCATCAGCAGCGAGCTGAGTAGCGATTTCCTGCATTTCAGCATTAATCTCATCGCGGTCGGCCTTGCTGGCCTTGATGGCAACGTCGATATACTTGATGTCGCGAGTGGGCTCCTGGATGCGGAAGAGCTCCTTCATCTCATTGTACTTGGCTGTCAGCTCATTGTCCTCGGGCTTAACTTCCTCGTCCTTGATGGTGGTGTAGGGGAGTGCTACGAGCATAATGTCCTTCTCGTTGCGTGAAGCGTTGAACGCGTTCTGTGCGCTGACGGGGTTGGCGATGAATGACTTAGCGAGCAGACCTTGGAATTTCTCAGTCAGAGTCTGCTGGCGCAGGTTCTTCTCGATGAACTTCCAGTAGTTGTACATCTTGGTGTAATACTCAACAGCTTCTGCTGGCTGACCGGCCTGACCTTTGATAGCGTTGTATTGAGTGAGGAACTGGTTGAGCTGCTCTACGTCGAAAGCGCCTGTCTGCTGGTTACGGAAAGGAGTCTGAGCTAGCATGGGGTTGCTACCAGTCTTGATGATGTCCTGAATCTCAGCATCTGTCACGGTGAGTCCGAGTTCTTCAGCTTCGTGGTTGAGAAGTTCGTTCTGCACGTAAGTCTGCCACACCTGGTCGCGAACTTGTTGCATCTGCTCTTCGCTGAGGTTGTCGGTGCCAGAGGTGAATTTCACTACGTCGACATATTCGTCAACAAGATCGTTGAACTCCTGGATGTTGATTGAATTGTCGTACACTTTACCGATACGCTGGTGGCTCTCGGTGCGTGATGAGGAGAGCGAGCGAACGGCTTCCTCGGCGATGAAAGCAAAGAGAGCCAGACCTACGAATAGGATGAGCAATGCGCCTTTGCTTCTGATTTTCTGTAATGTTGCCATTGATTAATTAATTTATTTTGTTTTGATTATTTCCTACATTTTTATTCAAAAAGCGCACGAAGGTACACAAAAATTGTCATACGACAACTCTTTTTCCCCGAAAAATGCATTTTCGAGGTTACTATTATGTGTTTTAGGCTTACTTTTCTAGTATTTTCAGTCTTACGAGCTCAATTTTGGTGCTTGTATTCTTTAAAATCTTGAACTCGAAATTGTCGAAGGTTACCACCTCGTTGAGCTTGGGGAATCGTTGTATGCGATGCAGGATGAGTCCGCCCACGGTCATATAGTCCTCGCTCTCGGGCAGCTCCAGGTCGAGCAGCTCATTGGCTTTCTCCACTTCAAGACGTGCCGAGATATCGTACTCGCCCGAAGGCAACTTCTTGGCGATATATGACTGCTGGTCGTGTTCGTCCTCGATATCGCCGAAAATCTCTTCTACAAGGTCCTCGAGTGTGCATATTCCGCTGGTGCCGCCGAATTCGTCGACGACAACGGCCAGCGACAGTTTCTGCTGCATAAGCGTCTGCATCAGCTTCTGTCCGCTCATGCTCTCGGGCACTATGGGAACTTCGCGTATGTGGTCGGTCCATACGTCGGTCGGTTTCATACGGAACATTTCCGACGAATGAATGAACCCGACTACATTATCTATATCATCGTCAAAGACAATAATCTTCGAACAGCCGCTCTCGATGAACTTGGCTTTAAGCTGTTCGAGCGACACTGTCTTGTCCACTGCTACAATCTCAGTTCTAGGCACAATACAATCCCTAACCTTACACGAACCGAAGTCGAGGGCATTTTGGAATATTTTTACCTCGTCGGTAATCTCTTCCTCATTGTCTGTCTGGTCTATAGTGGTCTGTATCAGATAGTCGAGGTCTACCTTCGTGAAGGCGCGATCGCTGTCGTCGTTGTTCACTCGCAGACCGAAGATGCGCAGGATGCCTTTGGCAAGCGTGCTGGTGAATTTGGCGATGGGGTAGAGTATGATGTAGAAGAAATATGCAATAGGCGCGAAGAGTGTCAGCGCACGGTTCGGATTTATCTTGAACAACATCTTAGGCAAAAACTCGCCTGTGAACAGCACTATGATTGTGGAGATAATGGTTTGCGTCAACAATGCCAGCCATTCGTTGGTAATGCCCAGTGGCTGAATGACCAGTGGGTCTAAGATACGAGCAATTAGTATGCCGTAGATGACGAGGGCTATATTGTTACCCACAAGCAGCGTCGAGAGAAAATTGTTGGGATGCTCAAAGAACGTGGAGGCCATTCTGCTGTTGAGACCGCTTTGTGAACGTTCCATCTCAAAGCGTAGTTTGTTGCTCGACACGAATGCTATCTCCATGCCCGAGAAGAACGCGGAGAAAGCCAATGTGATAGCTATGTAGATAAAAAGTGTACTCAAAACTTGTCTTATACCTTATTTAATTATTTTTGAATGCTGACCCAATCCTTAATATCGAATCCTTAATCCTTTTGAATGTTAACCTAAACTTTAGAAGCAGTGCTGACAACCATCACAAATCTTTAATCCTTAATCCTTAATCCCGAATCTGTTAACTTGTTAACTCGTGAAGCGAGTATACCTTCTACCTCCTATGATAATCCGCCTGTGAAGGACGCTGGTAGGTCTGACCAGTAGAAGTCTGTGAGTCAGAGTCGTCCTTCTTGTCGTTCATAGGAGTGTAGCCGGCCGAATTATTGATGCTGTACTTAGTCATCTGTTCGTCCGAACGGAAGCGGTAGCCCTTGAGCTGTTGGTTGGTCGATGGCTTGGTAATGCACATGTACACGGTGTTCCACATCTCATGGGCGTCCATGTCCCAGAATAGCTCCTCGGTCTCGAAGAGGTCGCCTTCGCGGTTCAGTACGACCACGCGTCCGCGCAGTTCCCATGTGCGGTTATTGTGGCAGTAGGCGGTATCACTTTGCACATACCAGTTGACGTGGAATGTAGTGTCGAATTTCTCAAGGAAGAGGCCCTTGGGGAAGTACCATTTCGACTGGGGCTCAGTGTAGATGAACCAGTCCTCAGCCACAATCTTGTAGCTTATAACTCCTGAATCGGAGATCAGGTTCGAGATACCATGAGCGGTGAGGAAGGGCAGCGAATCGTTTTCGTTGACGGCAGGTGCCAGATGCTCGTGCCGGCGCTCGCAAGACTCAAACAGGAATGCCACTGCTGAAATAGCCATGCCTGCGAACAGAAGTCGCAGGCGGCAGGTATTGCGCAATGTCAAAGGCATGAAAAATCCTGTGGTCATCATGTGGTGCTGTATAGTCCTTCTTACCTGAACTTCCATCTCTGGAACCACAGTTCGTTGAACGTTATGCCGATATTGATTCGCATAATGTTCTCGGCAATCAGCTGGCTTGACGAAGGCTGGCGGCGCGCCCATTCCACGCCAATGTTGACATACGATGGCGAATAGATATTGAGCACCGTATTGCGTGTTATGCCGTTGGCGATGGGCAATCCGATGCCTGCGGTGATGCCGAATTGTGCCGGACCATCGAATTTGCCGTTGTTGGCGGTGGTGATATTCTGATACGGTGTGGCGTAGTATGCGCCTGCACGGTAGCAAATACGTTTAAGGTAACTGTGGTCTAGGCGCGAGGGCAGGTATTGCACGCCTGCGTTCAACCGCAGACGGTTCTCATATTCTCCTTTGGCAGCGGCAAAGGAGCCAGTGGCGGCGTTGAACTGCGGAGTGGTGCAGGCACCCCATTGCTCGAGTGTGGCATCCACGGCCACCGTGAGGCTGTTGGCATGGTTCCATGCGGCACCGAAGCTATAGGTCATTGGCAACTGGAAGGCATTGTTGGCGGTTCGTTTGATGCTGTCGCCCGAGAGCACTGTGCGGAGAAGCGTCGTCTCGCCGCCCACTTTATGTCCGATACCTACTGTGGCGCCCAAGGTCAGAAGGTCTGTCTTGCTCACGGGAATCTCAGCTTGTACGCCGATGTCACCCTTCCATGTCAGAAGCGATGAGCTGTAGTACGAGCGTAGGCTGCTGTAGCTAGTGGAGTTGGCGGTGCCGTTCTCGGCAAAGGTCTGAACTACCTGATGGTCTATGGAGCCCCATAGTAGCCCGGCATTGGCACCGAACGAGAACCCTTTGAACGGTCGCCAGCCGGCACCGATATATGCTTCATGCAGACCGCCGTTGCCGTCGAGCGCGAAGCTGTTGCTGATGTTCTGGCCGGTATAAGGGTCTGTACCCACGGATTGTTCTTGCTGGAAGCTATAGCCGACCGATGTAAACGGTTGGAAACCTACGCTCATGCCTAGGTTCTTCACCACACGGAAAGCGGCATTAACGTAGTCGAAGTTTGTGTTGTTGGCACTTTGGTGTGCACTGCCAAGCTTCATCTTAGTGCGTTGCAGGCTCATACCGGCATCGAAGATGAAGGTCAACGAGTCGATGGCCGAATAGCTGGCGGGATTGAGCTTGTTGACGCTGAAGCCCGAACGCAGGCCTTGGCTTACGCCGCCCATCGAGCGGTTCATGCTCTGCGACTGGTCGCTGAGCAAGCCCAGGCCGAAACGCGAGTATGACGAATTGGAACCGTTGGTCTGGGCGTGCATGTTGGTCATTGTAGTCAGCCCAAGCAGCATCAACGCCAATATCTTGTTTTTCTTTTTCATCAATGTGTTGTTTGTAAAAACTCTGTTCCTTTGTCTCTAATTCAAGTCGAGCGCAGCGTTCAACGTGGCGTTCAAACCCTTGGGTACGAGAAAATCGTCGGCAAAGGTACGAGAAGTTTGCGTTATAGCCAAGCGTTTTGCGTCTCCGCCCGTTAAAAAAACCAAAAGTGAGCGATATTTCTTACGAAAAGCCTGGATATACCCCTCTAATTCGTGACGCATTCCGCATATCACGCCCGAGCGGATGGCAGTCTCGGTGTCATAGCCTACCTCGGGGACATCGCCTTCGGCGTCGACCAATGGCAGACGTGGGAAGTAGTCGTCGATGGCTCGCAGACGGGCATGAAGGCCTGGAGCTATGTTTCCGCCCAAGTATTCGCCGCGAGCACTCACGAAGTCATAGGTGACGCAGCTGCCTACGTCAACAATCAGGATTGGCTTGCCCGGGCATTGTGTCCAGGCGCCCACGGCGGCTGCCAGGCGGTCGGGACCAAGGGTCTTGGGCGTGTGATAGAGGTTGCGCAGGGGGGTAGGTGTGGTCGAAGAGAACCTCACCAGCGGATAGTCCATCGTCAGCAGCCGTGCTTCTGCCTCCTGAGGTAGGTCAACCACTGTAGAGATGATTGCAGCATCGGGCTTCTTGTCGAGGCTGTCTAGCCACGAGAGTGTATGATCTTCCTCGTGGTGGTAACTCAATAGCTGCCCGTTGTTGAACAGATAGTATTTAGCGAGCGTGTTGCCTATGTCGATAATCAGGTTCATGATGCTGCTTGACTTGGCTTTGTTCTTTGCTTTAAGTATAGTTGCTTATATTCTTGGCGTTCAAGTGATTATTGCAGCAGAATATTCTTTGCTTATGCAGGCTCTTGAATAGATTCCTTTCGCCGCTTTCTGAGCTTGCAGCTTTCTTCTTTTGTTTGCGGCTGCAAAGGTAGTAAAAGTTTATGGTTTACGTTTTATGGTTCATGTTATTTTTTTCTTTTTTCCCACTTTTCATTGATTCACATCCCGTCCAAACAAATTACCGTATTTCCGTTCTTTTCCGTGTATTTCCGTTGATATAAGGCCGTTTCCGATACTTTTTTTGTGCCAAAACGCAAAAACTTCACATATTTAATCCTCCGTCTCTAATCTTTTTCGTAACTTTGCAGCCGTTTATGAAACGTCTACTACATATTATACTCCTGGCATTGCTGTTGCCCATGGTTCCTTCCGCTTCTAGCGGACAGGTACCCAGTGATGGCTTCACAGTCGTGGATACCAGTGTCGTGGCCAGTCTGCTCACATGTTCTCCCGGCGAAGAGATCTATGAGTTGTATGGCCATACCGCCATCCGTATGCGGTGGACCGAAGCCCGCGGCGACTCGGCATTCACGTATGATGCAGTATTCAACTTCGGCGTCTTCGATTTCAACCAGCCTCATTTTGCTTGGCATTTTACATTGGGCGAATGCAATTATATCGTCGCCCCGGCTCTCACATCACAGTTCCTCATGGAATATGAGCGACGCGGCTCGTCGGTTACCGAGCAGGTGCTAGCCTTGCGCCCCTATGAGGCAGTGGGCCTTCTGCATGCTCTGGATAGTGTCAGCCGTCCCGAGAATCGTACATATCTCTACAATATTTTCCGCAACAACTGCACCACTAAAGCACGCGACATCATCGAAGAGAGCATCTATGGTAAGGTCCGTTATGCCGTGCAGCCTCAGCGCAACACATTCCGCACTATCCTTCACGAGTTCACCGAGGGTCATCCCTGGGCTCGCGAGGGCAACGACCTGTTGCTTGGTGCCACTGTTGACACCGCCATCACAGAGCGTGATGAGATGTTCTCGCCAATTTATATGATGCACTATGCCGACGGCGCCTTCATCGATGCAGACCAGTTGGGCATGAGACCCTTGGTAGCGGAGCGGCGCGAGCTCCTGGGTGCCAACCCCGAACGCCAGGCGGCAGTTGCTGCGCGGCAGTCATCCATACCTCTCACGCCAGCAGTGGTGGGGTGGGGCGTGTTGGTGCTCGGCTTGCTCATAGCCCTGTGGGAATGGCGCTGTGGTCGCGTATGCTGGCCTGTGGATGCAGTACTAATGACGCTGCAGGGTTTGGCGGGTGTGCTTCTCACGTTTATGGCCCTCTTCTCCCAGCATCCCGGCGTAGCGTCAAATTGGCAGGTATGGGTGCTGAACCCTCTGCCGCTGCTTTTCGTGCCGTTTGTGCTGCGTGCCGATATCCGCGGCGAACGCTGTATGTATCACCGTTTTGCCGTTCTATGGCTAGGTGCCTTCGTGGTGCTATATTTCATTCTACCCCAACATTTCAGTCAAATAATCTTGCCTTTGGCACTACTTTTGCTTAGTCGTGCTATAGTACATCTTTTAACACCCACAAAGTCATAAACACACATTCTTCTTTATCACGCACGCGTTTGTTAACGTCCCTCGTGGCGCTGCTGTCGCTCATGGGTGCCGATGCTCAGGCTCCTACCGAACTGCCGCGTTTGGTGGTCAATATCCTTGTCGACCAATTGCGCACTGATTATCTCGAGACCTTTGCGCCGCTCTATGGCGAGGATGGTTTCAAACTGCTAATGAGTCAGGGACAATACTATAGTGATGTGCAGCAGCCCTTCCAACCAGTCGATCGCGCTTCGGCAACCGCCACCATTGTCACCGGCGCCGTTCCGCGACAGCATGGTGTGCCGTCGCTCTCGTGGTTGTCGCGCAAGACGCTGCAGCCTGTCTTCTGTGTTGACGATTCACGCTACACGGGTTTGGAGACCAGCGAGAAGAGTTCACCCAACTACCTTGTTGCACCCACCGTTACCGACGAGCTCAAGTACGCCACCGCGCGCCGCGCCATCGTGGTAAGTATCGCTCCCGAACGTGACATGGCTGTGCTCTTGGGTGGTCATGTCGCCGACGGCGCCTTCTGGCTCAGCGACGAGCGCGGCCTATGGGCAGGCACTTCGTTCTATGGTCAGATGCCGGCATGGGTAGCACAGTACAACGCTTCCGAGTCGCCTGCCAAGCGTATAGCCCGCATGACGTGGGAATCCACCTACGACAACGCCTATCCCTCGTTCCTCTATTATCACGCTCTTGCCGACGAGAAGGCCAAGAACTTCAAGCACACGTTCTCAGGCGACAACCGTTATCGCGATTTCAAGACATCGGCCTTGGTCAACGACGAGGTGGTTAGCCTTGCCTGTCACTGCGCCGAGGCCACTAGGCTCGGGCTCGACCACACGCCCGATTTGCTCGCTGTAGGCCTTTATGCCGGAACTTTCCAAGGTCAGGAACCTGCCCAGTGCCCCTCGGAACTGCAGGACACCTACGTCAGGCTCGACATCGCCTTGGGGCGTCTTATCTCCACCCTTCGTCAGCGCCTGGGCAAAGATAGGGTAGTGTTTGTCGTCTCGTCCACCGGATACGACGGCTCCGCTTACAATCCCACCATCGCTGCCGGCACGTTCAACGCCGACCGCGCCGCCAAGCTGCTCAATATGTACCTGTCTGCCAAATACGGTCAGGCGCAGTACGTTGAGGCAAGCTTCGGCTGCCAGATATATATCGACCATAAGGTTGTGGAGCAGCATCAGCTGCTGGTCAACGATGTCCTTGCCGAATGCGAGGCTTTTCTGTCACAGATGGAGGGCGTGGCCGATGTATACAGCCCGCGTTCCTTGGTCCTCGGCGGTTTCACGCCCGAGCTGACACTCATTCGTAACGGCTGGTCGGCAGTTCGTTCCGGCGATCTCATCGTGGACGTCTGCCCGGGTTGGAAGATAGTAACCGAACAGAATACAGAATACTACTACAAAGGTCATCCCTATACTTCCTATCCCCTGTTCATTCTCGCACCAGATACGGAGCCGATGAAGGTGACCGAACAGACTTCTGCAGACGTGATTGCGCCTACGGTGGCCAGTTGCCTGCGCATACGGGCCCCCAACGGCAGCCGTGCAGCACCGCTAAGGTCGACACGATGACTGGTTGACATGTTATTTCGTTATTCCGTTATCCCATTATTACTATTACGATTAACTCTAAACTCTAAACTCATAACTCAATAATATCCTGTGGATTTCTTTAAACTCCTGCGCAAGCTCTTCGGTAATAAGAGCGACCGCGATATGAAAGCGATTCAGCCGCTTGTAGATGAAGTGCTGAAAATTTACCCTGAGATTAACGCGCTCTCGAACGACGACCTTCGCGCGCGAACATTAAAGTTGAAAGAACGCATACGCGAGGCCGGTGTGCCCATTCGCAAGCAGGTCGACGAACTCAAGGCCAAGATCGAGCAGACAGCCATCGAGGACCGCAAGCCAATCTTCGAGAAGATAGACAAGCTGGAGAAGGAACAGCTCGAGGTCTTCGAGAAGGTGCTTGACGAGATTCGCCCCGAGGCCTTCGCCATTGTCAAGAGCACTGCCGAGCGCTTCACCAACAATGAGGACGTCGTGGTCACTGCCACCGACTTCGACCGCGAACTGGCTGCACGCCACGACTTTGTCGACATCGACGGCGACCGCGCCATCTATCACAACCACTGGGTGGCCGGCGGCAACGAGACCGTGTGGAACATGATCCACTACGACGTGCAGCTTTTCGGCGGCACTGTGCTCCATCAGGGCAAGATCGCTGAGATGGCGACTGGTGAAGGTAAGACCCTTGTGGCAACGCTCCCCGTGTTCCTCAATGCCTTAACAGGCAACGGCGTGCATGTGGTCACCGTCAACGACTACCTCGCCAAGCGCGACTCCGAATGGATGGGGCCGCTCTATATGTTCCACGGCCTCTCCGTCGACTGCATTGACAAGCACCAGCCCAATTCCGAGGCACGTAGGAAGGCTTATCAGGCCGACATCACCTTCGGCACCAACAACGAGTTCGGTTTCGATTACCTTCGCGACAATATGGCTACATCGCCCGAGGATCTCGTGCAGCGTATGCACAACTACGCCATCGTCGACGAGGTCGACTCCGTGCTCATTGACGATGCCCGTACTCCACTTATTATCTCAGGTCCCGTGCCAAAGGGCGACGATCAGATGTTCGAGGAATACCAGCCCCTGGTTGAGAAACTCGTAGGTGTGCAGCGTCAGTTGGCAACACAGTACCTTGCCGAGGCCAAGAAACTCATCGCTGAAGGTCAGGCCGAGGAAGACAAGGAGAAGACCGCAGCCGGTTTCCTCTCGCTCTTCCGCTCTTACAAGGCCCTGCCCAAGAACAAGCCACTCATCAAATATCTCTCAGAGCCCGGAATCAAGAGCGGCATGCTCGCCACCGAGGAGATATATATGGAGAACAACAACAAACGCATGCCCGAGGCTGTGGAGCCTCTCTATTTCGTCATTGATGAGAAGCTCAACAGCGCAGACCTAACCGACAAGGGCAACGCATGGCTCTCAGGTCAGGTCAACGATGACGACTTGTTCATCCTGCCCGACATAGCTGCCATGATGTCGGCCCTCGAGGGCGACACATCACTCACCGACGAGGAGCGCGTGCAGAAGAAAGACCAGCTATATACCGATTACGCCATCAAGAGCGAGCGTGTCCACACCATACAGCAACTGCTAAAGGCTTACGCCATGTTCAACCTCAATGAGGAATACATCATCGTCGATGGCGAAATCAAGATCGTGGACGAGCAGACGGGCCGCGTCATGGAAGGACGCCGTTGGAGCGATGGTCTCCACCAGGCTGTTGAGGCCAAGGAGCACGTCAAGGTGCAGGCTGCCACACAGACCTTCGCTACCATTACCCTGCAGAACTACTTCCGCATGTATCACAAGCTGGCCGGTATGACCGGTACAGCTGTCACCGAGGCAGGCGAGTTCTGGGATATCTACAAACTCGATGTCGTAGAGATTCCTACCAACCGTCCCGTCATCCGCAACGACCAAAACGACCGCGTTTACAAGACGCAGCGCGAGAAGTACAACGCCGTCATTGCCGAGGTTGAGAAGATGCGCAACAGCGGACGGCCTACCCTCGTCGGTACCACCTCCGTCGAGATCTCCGAGCTTCTCTCGCGTATGCTCTCGCTGCGTAAGATACCGCATCAGGTTCTCAACGCCAAGCTCCACCAGAAGGAAGCCGATATCGTAGCGCTCGCAGGTCAGTCCACCAACGGCCTCGGAGCCGTCACCATAGCCACCAACATGGCAGGTCGTGGTACCGATATCAAGCTCTCGCCTGAAGTGCGCGAGGCAGGCGGTCTCGCCATTATCGGAACCGAGCGCCATGAGAGCCGCCGCGTAGACCGACAGCTACGCGGTCGTTCCGGACGTCAGGGCGACCCGGGCTCCAGCGTCTTCTTCGTGTCGCTCGAGGACAAGCTCATGCGCCTCTTCGCCTCCGAGCGTATCGCCAAGGTTATGGACCGTCTGGGATTCGAGGACGGCGAGATGATTGAGCACCCCATGATTAATAGCTCCATCGAGCGCGCCCAGAAGAAGGTCGAAGAGAACCACTTCGGTGTGCGTAAGCGCTTGCTCGAGTACGACGATGTGATGAACAAACAGCGCACCGTGGTCTACGAGAAGCGCCGCCACGCTCTCATGGGCGAGCGCCTTGGCATGGACATCGCCGATATGCTCTATGACCGCGTCTGCAGCATCATTGAGAACTGTGCAGACCACGACCAGATGAAGGAGCAGTTCATCAGCCTCTTCGCCATGGACGTGCCCTTCACCGCTTCCGATGTCATCGATATGCGTCGCGATGACCTTGAGGAGAAAGCCTACCAGGCTGTACTCGAGCGCTTCCAGCAGAAAACCAACCTCATCGCATCCGAGGCCTTCCGCGTCTTCAAACCCATCTTCGACGGCCCCAACGGACAGGAATGGAAGGACCGTCCCGTCATGGTGCCCATCGTCGACGGTCGCCGCGTCTACAATATCGGCGGCGTTTCTCTAGAGCAGACCTGCAAGACCGAGGGCCGCGCCATCGTCACAGCCTTCGAGAAAGCCATTATGCTCCACGTCATTGACGAGGCATGGAAGGAGAACCTCCGCGAGCTCGATGAGCTGAAGCACTCTGTGCAGAATGCCAGCTACGAGCAGAAAGACCCGTTGCTCATCTTCAAGCTCGAGAGCGTACAGCTCTTCGACAAGATGGTTAACAAGATTAACAACCAGACCATCTCCATCCTTATGCGCGGTCAGGTGCCCGAACAGCAGGTCGAGGCTCCTGATGATGCTGCACAGCGTCGTGCCGAATACGAGGCTCAGCGCCGCGCCCGAGCCGCTGCCGCACAGCGTGCACAGTACACCGCAGGCCGAGGCGGAGGAGCACCTGGCACCACACCTGCTCCCAACTACGCCCGTCCCGACTACGCCGGCGGTGCGCCCACCGACCTCACAGATCCTGCACAGCGCGCTGCAGCAGCCCAGGATACCCGTGCCCAGCAGCCCCGCACGCCCTTCACGGCTGAGAAGTTGCCAGGCCGTAACGATCCATGTCCTTGCGGAAGCGGAAAGAAATTCAAGAATTGCCACGGCCGCGACCTATAACTACCACAAAGGTGCTCATCCTCAGGGTGAGCACCTTTGATTTACTAACATCATGAAATAATTCGGCAAGAATATAATAGTTGTCGCATTAAGATAGCAATAAGCCCCTGAGCCTGTTGGCGTGTTTTTGCCTAAATGGAATTGATGGTATTTGTACGATTCCTGCCACGAAATAGTTCTCTAAATCAAATACTTATACATTTGCGATTTCTCATTTTTGATAGATATCTTTGCGAAGCAAATGATTTGGTATTAGGTTATATCGGACCCATACATATCATAATATGCTTAGCGCCAACCTTGGGCTGGCGCTAAACTTTATCTGAGGTATTTCTTACCTTGGGAAATGAAAACACCGGAGCGAGGTTCACTAGCCAATCTACGGCCATCGATGGAATATACGGCAGTGTCGGGGGAGTGAGGAGCAGGCTCAATGGTGTTGATTGCTGTAGGACCAGGGGTGAAGAGGCCTTCGATTCGCACTTCACCATTTACTTTGGCTGCTGGGATATTGTACTCATCGTCGGTATTAAATGAGGCTGCTGGGATACTGTCGACATCAAACTGCTTGTTGCCGTGAACGTACTGCGGACCATCGAGGTTGTAGCCGTGGGTAAGCACGATGCCTGTGTAGGTGAAGCCGGGCGCGGGAACAGCCTTGACTTTGTAGGACCTGCCGAAGGGTATGCGTTTGTCGCTCAATGCCATGTCGTCGGCTGCCGACAACACGTCGCCATTGAGCTGGTTGGCTGAGATATCGACATTGTCATCGTGCACATTGAGCAACACATCGACAATGCAACCGCCGTTGTTGACGAGCAGGTTGTTGGCATTTATGTTGCCGCCGGCATCGTCGTCGTTCCAGTCTACCTTCAGACGCATACGATAGATGCCGAAGGGCGTGTCCTCGGGTATCTTGAATGCAGGACAGGTGATGGTGCCGCTGACGACGCTGTTGCCGTTGGCCTGTGTGGTACCGAGGCTATTGTAGCCGTCTAGGTAGGTATAGCTTACCAGCTCGCTGCCGACAGTGGGGACGTGGTCGGCAATCAAGGGCTTGAATTGCCCATCGTTGTCCCAGTCGACATAAGCGTATCCGCTCATCCAGTTGCCGGAATAGGACATCTTGACGGTGACTTTGCTGCCGGGCTTGGCTTTGATGAACTTGGTCTCGACTTGGTTGTTGTAGACGCGCGACTTGTTGACGGTGATGCTCTGAGCAGTTTCGCCAGACACGGTGATGCTGATGCTATTAAGCTGCCGGTCGGAGCGGGTGGGTGCCTGTTCGGCGTCGAAGTTGACGGGGTAGAATGTGGTGACGATACGTGGTTTGGGATTGTCGTTGACTTCGATATTGTCGATATATGCCACGAAGTCGCTAGTGCGCAGGTGTGGAGAGCTGAGGTCGGGTACGATGACGAGGCTGTGAATATCTACGTATTCGTTGGTTGCTATGGGGAAGACGAGGTCATTCCATCGCCCGTCCGCGATGGTGCCGGATGATGGTTGCCAGAACTGCTCGGTGTCGGGGCTCTGGTCGTCCCAGTCGCGCCGCTTGCCCAGACCTATGACCATGACGTTGGAAGTCTCGCCCAGCGGTTTTAGGACCATGACATGAACGTAGCGAGTGGCGGTGGTCATCTCTATTTTCTCGGCCAGGTCGATGCGGGCACCGAAAGTGTTGCTGCCGAAGCGTGAGCGTTGCACGGCGAGCACCTTGGCACTGGCATTGGGGGCTATGGCGGTCTCTTGGTCGGGTGTGGTGTCGGGGTTGTCGGTGATGCCGACGTAGAGGCTGGGCGAGGCGATGGCTCCTGTGCGGAAGGGCGACTGTTCCCATGTGTCGTAGACGCCAAGGCGGCTGTAGCCTGTGGTGCTCTCGAAGTCTATCGTCTGTGCCATAAGGGTGGCATGATTTGCCCCTGTGCTCCCTATGAATGATGGTGTGAATACCTGTGCCCAAGCAATGAACACGGTGATGATGAGTTTATATTGAGTTTTCATTGTCGTGAGGTATTGAGGGGGTTAGAAAACGGAGAGCGTATGCAGCGTGGGACAGCCCTTGGCATCGTTGACGGTGATGCGCAGGTACTTGGCCTTGACGGCCGAATAGTTGGATGTGCTGCCGCTGAGCGGCACGATGCGTTTGTAGCCTATGGTAGTGGTGGAACTGGCGGCACGCTTGGTCCATGTGCTGCCGTCGATGCTTGTTTCTATGGTGAAATTCTTGACGCGTTGTCCAAGCTTGATGTACTCCATGAGCATAACGTAGTAGAGCGACTGCTGCTCTTCCCATTCCAGCGTGATGGTTGCTGAGAGGGTATTGTCGTCGGTGGCCCAGTAGGTGTCCTTTTCGTCATCGGTAAGGTTGGCCACTTCGTAGTTGCGCGTGCTGCCTGCGGAGCGTGTGGCAGAGGCTTCCACGTGTGTGGCCGTCTTAGCTTTGTCGGTGCCTAACCGATCGTTGATGAGTTTGCCCAACTGCTTCAGCACAGTGACGTCAGCTGCAGGCAGTTCGCCGCTCTTGTCGGGCGGGAAGTTGAGGATGAGCGTAGCGTTGCGCCCAACGGTCTCGAGGTATATCTTGAAGAGCTCGTTGGCTGATTTGGGGCTCTCGCCGCTGTGCCAGAACCACCCCATATTGGTGGCTTTTGCATCGCTCTCGCCCGCTTTCCATTTCCATCCGTTGATATTGCCGCTCTCGCCTGAGCCCATAGCCCAGTTGGTCTCGCCGGCCCATCCGGCTTCGTTGCCTATCCATCGCGCTTCGTCGCCGACACCCCAGATGACGCAGTTGGGGGCTATTTCGTGCACTTTCTGGCGGAGGTTGGGGATATCATAATATGTGGCGGCATTGGCGATGGTGCGCGTGGTGTTGGCGCCGCCGTAGTAGCCGGCATGGTCGCCGCCCGTGGCGCCGTCGAACCACATCTCAAACTGGTCGCTGCCATATTTGGCCAACTCAATGCACTGGGGCAGGAACACTTTGTTGACGTAGTTGCTGGTGCCGTCGCCCCAGTACTGGCTATTCAGGTCCCAGGGCGACACGTAAAAGCCGTATTTCATGTCCAGCTCGCGTGCAGCAGCGGCGAAGGCTTCAGGGATATTAGTGTTGCGCCCGTTGTCGTTGCCGGCATTTACCACGCTATGTGTGGTGGTGGCTGTGGGCCATAAGCAGAAGCCATCGTGGTGCTTCACCACGGCGATGCCCCCCTTCATCCCGGCCGCCTTCACGGTTTCGAGCCATTGTCTGGGGTTGGGCACTTTGGTGGGCGCGAATTTCGACTCGGCTTCACCGCCATTGCCCCATTCAGAGTTGGTGAAGGTGTTCATGCCGAAGTGGAAGAAAGCGTAAAACTCTGTTTCCTGCCAAAGCAGCTGCCTATGGCTTGGCACAGGGTGCACTGGCGCTGGCTCGTTGTCGGCATAGCTGTAGGTCTCAGTGACAGGTTCAAACTGACTTTGTGCCTTTAGGCTAGTGGCGCAGGCAAGGCAAGCGACTAACAAATAAGTTTGCAGATGTTTCATATTTCTCAGTATTTATAAGCGTCTCGCTTCGTTCGAAGAAACCTATTAATTTGACAGTAGATAATTGACAGTTCTTGAAAGAGCAAGCGTCGCAAGTTCCGAGTGGACTAAGGAAGGTTTACAGTTGACAGCCTTTCCGCCGCAAAGATACACATTATTATAATAACGTGCGTAAGAGAGGGCAGAAAAAAAAGAAAAAGTTTAAAGTGCGACTAATGCACGAAACAGCCGCTTAATGCTTTTGCCTGTTAGGGCGAGTATATCGTTGGATACAATTAGCCCAGGGCACGCCCTGGGCTAACTATACCCTTCTTTTTGTACGTCCTCGACTTAGGAGATAAGTCTCGGTCGCTCAGGGCCGATTGACATTTAGTCCATCTTCTTTTTCATTCGCTGCCCCGTTAATGGGGACTTTCTTGCCCTCTGGAGGTGGAATATTTGAGCTATACGCCTAAAAAAAGAGTCCGCAGACTTTTCTACGGACTCTTAGGAAACCATGGGATGATTGGATTATTACCTTACCTTTTCTTTATGTATCTCCGCTTCTTTACTCCTTCTCATCCTTCACGATGAGGGCACCGCGGACACTTTCATTCTTTTTCAAGCCTGAACGGACCTCTATGTTTATTCCGTCGGAAAGGCCTGTGGTTACGAGGCGTCGCTCGTAGGTAGGCTGCTTGGCGTCAGGCTGACTGATGACATAAACGAAAGTGCTGTCGCCCGAGAACTCGATGGCGGCTTCAGGTATTGCCAGTACGCCCTTGGCCTGATCAAGTACAATCTGTGCCGTGGCGCTGTAGCCGCTACGTATAGCTTCGGTCGAGACCTCCTCGGGCAAGCGCACGGCAGCTTTTATCTCAAACTGATTGGCACCGCCCGTGGTGGCTGTGGCTTTAGGACTGATATACTCGAGGGCAGCTGCGAAACGCACATCCTGCATAGCACCTATGGTGATTTCCATAGGCATGCCGGTGGTAAGGCGTCCCACATCGGTCTCGTCGATATTCCCTCGGAAAATCAAATCGCTCATGTCGGCGACTGAGGCAATGGTAGTACCATCGTTGAATGTATTGCTTAGGATGACCGAGTTGCCCACTTTCACGGGGATGTCGAGGATGATGCCGCTGATAGTGCTTCGCACGAGGGTGTTCGAAGATGAAGCATTCGAGGCAGAGACGCCGTCGCGTGTCAGCTCGAGCTGCTCCTGTGCCACCTTGACCTCCTCGCGAGCCTGGTTGTAGCTTTGCCGCACTTTCTCGTATTCGTTGGCCGAGATGAGGCCTTTGTCGTAGAGTGTCTTCTGGCGCTCGTAGTCGGTCTTGGCCTGCTCACAGTTGAGGCGCGACAAACGGACACGGCTCTGAGCCGAAGCCAGTTGGTTCATATCTGGGATAACCTTCAGCTTGGCAATAATCTCGCCCGACTGCACAAACTGTCCTGCCTGCTTATAGAGTTCGGTGATGATACCCGAAATCTGAGGTTTCACAGCCACCTCGTCGCGCGGCTCTATCTTGCCTGTCACGATGGTGGTCTTGCTGATATCCATTACCGTAGGCGTAAGCGTCTCATAGCGGTTGGGCTTAGGACGCGAATTTAAGAACAGGAACACGAATGTTCCCAGGAAGATGAGTGCTACAAGCACCGCAAGAATCACACTAATTACCTTTTTCATTATGTTTCAATTTACTCTTAACTCTAAACTCTAAACCCTTAACTCTCCTATTCTTCCCTCATCGCATCCACGGGCTTGATGCTCATGGCACGCGCAGCAGGAGCAAGACCTGCCAGCACTCCAAGGGCGGCAAGTAGGGCGGCGGCTCCGATGGCCGTCCAGAAGCCCACTTGGAAATGGGCCGTGACGATGCCGTCCTCAGTAAATCCCAGCTCCATCATCTGCAGAATGAGAACGGCAAACAATATGCCGCTCAAGCCAGCTACGGAGGTGAGGAGAATGCTCTCGGAGATAATCTGGGCGAGGATAGTTCGGGGTGTAGCACCTATGGCGCGACGGATACCTATCTCCGTGGTGCGCTCCTTAACGGTCACCATCATGATGTTCGACACGCCTATGGCACCAGCCAGCAACGTGCCTATTCCCACGAGCCATATCAGCAGGTCCACGCCGTGGAACAGGTTGTCCAGCAGCCCGAAAAGCACCTCGGTGTTGAACACCGTTACAGCTTTCTCGTCGGTAGGATCTACGTCATGAGCACGGGCTACTACTTCGCGTATCTGAGGTGTGATATCACTCATCGCCACGCCCGGTCGAGCCGTGATGGCAATGAGGTCAATCCTGTCGCCCATATTGAACGCACGCTGCATAAGCGATAGCGGCACGACGACGCTCTCCTCTGCCGAGCCGTTGACGTTCATATTGCCACCTCCGTAATCAACGCCGATGACAGAATAGTAGGCCGAGTCAAGTCGCACGAGCTGTCCGCAGGGGTCTCCGCCGTTGGGGAACAGCGTCTTGTACACTTTCTTGCCGATTACGCACACCTTGCGCTGCTGGGCGATATCCATCTCGTTGAGGAAGCGGCCGTAGAAGATCTTAGGTGCTTCAACGCGAGCATAATCAGGCAACTCGCCTTTGACATTGCTATTGAACTTATGGTCGCCGTTCACGGCTTGCACGCCCCATTTCGAGGCCATCGGCGAGATGACGTCAAGCTGAGGCACCTGTTGGCGCAGACGTTCGATGTCGCCTGTATTGAGCGACCACATTCTTCCCTTGCGGAAGCCGTGGTAAGGCTTGGTCGTGGGTTGCTCAAAGATGAGCGCAGAGTTTGTTGCGAAGCCCTCGAAATTGCTGTTCAGCATCTCTTTCATTCCGTCGCCGCCGCCTATGAGGGCAATGAGCATAAACACGCCCCAGAACACGCCGAATCCCGTGAGGAAAGAGCGTGTCTTGTTGCGCAAGAGCGTTTGCAGCAACTCGTGGAAGGAATCAAGGTCTATCAATTATAGTTTAATGTTTAATGTTTAAAGTTTAATGTTTGATGAGGCTGCGCAAAGAGGTTTTCAAGCTGGGTGGTTTTTCAACCTTAAACTCTGCGAAGCACAACTATGATCATTCTGCCATCAGCGCTACTATCGGTCTGATTCTTGCCGCTTTCAGCGCAGGCACGAGGCCGGCGATGGTGCCGGCTATGATGAGCACTATGGTCACGGCAACACATGTGCCTATTCCCACGGTGGGATTCACGAAGACGGTGGTGGTGAACAGTCCCGTTTCGATGGGTTTGGAGCCGAGTGTGGCGTCCATATATAGGTTGGCAAGTATGCCGAGTATCATGCCTATGTATCCGAAGAAACCTGTAATCACTACGCTTTCGGTGATGATGATACGCAGTATGCTGGCGGGCGAGGCCCCGATGGCCTTGCGGATGCCGAACTCGCGCGTGCGCTCGCGTACCGTTATTAACATAATGTTCGACACGCCTACTATACCGCTCAACAACGTGAACAGTCCTATAATCCATAGCGCCGTCTGGATGATATTAGTGCCTTTGGCCATCTGCAGAGCCTGCGTGAAACGGTTCCATATCCATATCGACTCCTCGTCGTCGGGCGCAGCACGATGCTGACGGTTGATGGTGGCGCGATAACGCTTCTCGAAGGCTTCGTTGTCGGCCTCGCTTTTCAGCCCGTGGAACGAGAACACGATGCGCCCTACGCGGTTGCCGCGGTTGTAGATGGTCTTCAATGTTGTAAAGGGCACGCAGACGTCCGAACTCATACGGCTCTTATCCTCCTGTTCCAAGCCTACCACCGTGAACGCCATATCACCCACCTTTACGGTCTTGCCCAGCAGCGCATGGGCGTTGTTGGGAATCAGCTCGCGAGCCTGATTCTCGGGCATTACCAGCACTTTACGCTGGTCCCGTATGTCTATGTCGTTGATGAAACGTCCTGCGGATATCTTCGTCTTGTTGACATCTGCAAACATAGGATAAACGCCCTGCAGACTGCTGCTCACATAGTTCTCGCCGTAGGTGATGGTGGCGCCGCCCTCGTTGATGATTGCTCCGGCCTTGTCGATATTTTGCTTGAAGCGCGACTGCGTCACCTGAAGGTCGTTGTCGTCGAGCGACACCTGGCGGCCTTCCTTCAAACCATCGTAGGCCTTTGAGGTCTGACCGCCGAATATCATCATGGAGTTGTCCACATAGCGGTTGTTGTTCTCATTGCTGGCATTCAGCAGCCCGTTGCCGGCCCCGAGCAGCACGATGAGCATAAAGATGCCCCATGCCACGGCAAATCCCGTAAGCGAAGTGCGCAACTTGTTGCGCTTCGTCGTCTGCCATATTTCAGCAATGAGTTCTAACATGAGTAGAAGTTATAAGTTTAAGAGTTAAGAAGCCTCACCCCCGACCCCTCTCCAACGGGCGAGGGGAGTGATTACTTTCAAGATGCGTGGGTAGTCATGAGTTAAGAGTTATGAGTTGTTTTTGGGGAAGTTCTCACCGCCGGCGCAGCTGGCTCTAACCTCTGACCGTCGGGAAGCTAATATCGCCGTTCCGTAGGGACATAGGCCTATTCCTCAATCACTCCATCCTTAATTCTGATAATCCTGTTTGTTTGCGCTGCTACGTTGGGATCGTGCGTTACTATGATGGTGGTGATGCGCTCTTCGCTGTTCAGCTTCTTGAGCAGCTGCATCACTTCCACGCCTGTCTTGGAGTCCAGAGCACCCGTGGGCTCATCAGCCAGGATGATCTTAGGATGAGTAACCAGCGCACGGGCTATGGCCACGCGCTGACGTTGACCGCCCGACATCTCGTTGGGGTAGTGCGTAGCCCAGTCGGTGAGTCCCATCTTCTCCAGTTCCTCCATTGCCAGCTGATGGCGCTTGCGGCGCCCTACGCCCTGATAGAACAGGGGCAGCTCCACATTCTCGACAGCCGTTTTGAAGGCTATGAGGTTGAAGCTCTGGAATATGAAGCCGATCATTCGGTTGCGGTAGTCGGCGGCACGCGTCTCGCTGAGGTGCTTTATCAGCGTGCCTGCAAGATAGTAGTCGCCCTCGTCGTAGTCGTCGAGGATGCCTAAGATGTTCAGCAGGGTGCTCTTGCCTGAGCCCGACGCGCCCATGATGCTCACCAGCTCTCCCTCGGCTATGTCAAGGTCTATGCCTTTGAGCACGTGAAGCGGCTGAGCTCCGAAATACGTCTTGTGTATGCCTTTCAGTTGTATCACTTTCTCTTCTAAACGTTATACTTTGTGCCCTAAACGAAATTTTCTGCAAAGGTAGTGCATCTTTATAGTATATGACGAAAAAGAAATGTGAAAAGTTGCAATCATAACAATAATCTTTCTAAAAAAAGTAGAAGTGGGAGTGGAAGAGGGAGTGGAAGGGGGAGTGGAATGTGGAGTAGAAGGGGGAGTAGAAGGGGGAGTGGAAGGCTCTAACCGTCCATCGAAGGTGGAACATTAGCCCATGTGTACAAACAATTAACCCAAGGCTATGCCCTGGGCTAATTGCTTTCTTGCTTTCCTGCAACCTTAAATCTTTAATCCTTAATCTATAAAGAAGCTATTTCACCAAAATCTTCTTGCCATTTCTGATGTAAATGCCCTTGCGCAATACACCATTCGACGATTTGGCATTTGATATTATCCGCCCGGAGAGGTCATATATACGGCCGTCGGCAGGAGTCTCGGCAGCCATATGTCTGACGCCGGTCGGGTAGCTGATGCTGATGTCGCGCATCGAACAGCCCCAGAACACGCTTGGGTCGCTGGACACCTTCTCGTCGTCGGCCTTCACCAGCCAGACGTTCTTCACCCTCACGCTGCCCTTAGCCTTCATGCATTGTAGGGTGACGCGGGTTATCGTACCCATAGCCGTGGTGAAGGCGACGGTGGACGTGGCCGTAGAGAGCGGGATGTATTCTTGCTTAGTGCCGTAGACCTTAACCTGCAGCAGCCCTGATGCCGGCGCTTCTTCCAGCTCTATGATAATCTTTGTGTAGTCCTTGGCGGTGAAGCTGCCCGACGTAAGGTTGAGCTCCGACCATTGCTGGTTATAGTCCACGGTGGCTGAGATACAGCTGGTGCCGTAGTCGCTGCGTTCAGGCAATACCGGGTTATAGCTGTTGCCATAATAAGCCTGCAACAGCCATTTTGCCAAGTCAGCCTGGCTGAAGGCGGGGAACAGACGTGCCGAGCCGTCGGAGAGGCCCATCCAGAAGAAGGTGGCGATGTCATTGGCCTTGCACTTCTGCACGAAATACTGGCAGAACTGCTTCATCAGCGCAGGCCTCTTGGCATAATCCGTTTCATTGGCATCAACATTCGACGTGCCCCATTCTCCGAATATCACGGGCGCGCCCTTGGCTACGAGATGAGTCTTCAGCAGGCCTATCATGTCGTCCACTTCCTTCTTGATGTCGGCTATTGGGCGGTCGGTGCCGTTGCTGTTGGCTATCGACGGATAGGCGTGCACCTGAAAGGCGATATGGTCCGATTCGCCTTCGGGCTTGTTGAGCTGCGTAAGGGGCTCCACGAGGTGGCTGCTCCATGTGCCTAAGCCGTTGGCAGCAGCATAGGTGTTCACTATCAGGTTGCGCTGTGCATTGTTGCCGCCCGTGCCTCTCACGGTGGTCACAAAGCTTCGTGCATAGCTGTTGATGGCGTTGTAAGCCGAAGTGGCATCGGCAGCATTATACCGCGCCGGCGATGCAAACGAGGCGAAGCACCACGAGCTGTACTTGTCGAGCATCTCGTTGTAACTCTCGAAGAGCAGCAGCTGCCCATAGTCCTTGAATTCCTCGGCTATTTGGCGCCACAGCTTCTCGTAACGGGCTTTGTTCTGCGCATAGACGGACTCGTCGGCCTTGAGCCACGATTTGAAGCTGCTGCCGTCGGCGCCCGTGTCGTGGTGCACGTTTATTATGCAGTACATGCCCTGGCTCACCACATAGTCCACCACTTCGTGCACGCGTGCCATCCACGCAGGATTCACGTTGCCTTCGGCATCCATGTGGTTGTACCATGTCACGGGCACGCGAATAGCTCCGAAGCCGGCATTCTTCATCATTTTCATCAACTCGGGCTTGGTGACAAACTGCCCCCAGCACGTCTCCGACGACAGGTCCTGCTGTCCCCAGTATGCGGCGCTGGTGACGTCGGTCACCGACTGGCTGTTGGCATCCAGCGTATTGCCCAGATTCCAGCCCAGTCCCATATTCTTCACAGCATTAGTGGCCGTCTCGAAATCAGCAGCGGCCGTAGGAGCAGTTCCCACGAGGAGCAAGCCCATGATAAGCGCGGATATTTTCACTTTCAATAATCTTTGTTTCATTCAATAATCTTTGTTTCAGTTGACTTTCACTTCAACTTCGCTATGCAAAAGTAGATATTAATCTCATTTCCACCAAATTTATGCCGAATAAATTGTGTAATCACCTATAATTGAATCTTTAGCGCCCTTTCAGACCGTTAACATGATTGCAATATCATTCCCAAAAATTAAAAAATCGACAAAAAAAACGTCCCTGCTGTAATATTTTGGCGAAAAGGTGTGTATATGTAAATAGAAAGGTGTAATTTTGCATCGTTAACCTTGACGTTGACCTTGACGTTGACCTTAACCTTAACCGCCTTTAAGCTTTAAACTTTTACCGTTTACTTGGTATTTGAAACATGAAACAGATTCGTTTTTTGGTAATGACCGCCATGTTTGCAGCCGCAACAATAGGCACAGGCACGACAATGACCTCGTGCAGTAGCGAGAATAACGACGAGCCCGTGATAGATCCCGTGGTGGAGCCTGTGGTGACTCCCGAGGACAATGAATTGAAACCCATCACGCTGACGCGCGCTCAGCAGGAAATGGTGCAGGCCAACAACGAGTTCGCCTTCAACCTGTTCCGTACTGTCGCGCTGCCCAGACCTGCAGGTCCGTGCTTTGCCAAGCCTCAGAGCATCATCCTCTCGCCCATAAGCATCACCTACGCCCTGGGTATGCTCAACAACGGCGCCACGGGCGAGACCGGTCAGCAGATCAACGACGTGCTGTGCTTCGCCGATACCGGCGCCGACGGCATCAACTCCTTCTGCAGCAAGATGCTTACCGAGGCACCGGCGCTGGACAAACTCACCAAGGTGATGATTGCCAACACCATCTACATGAACAAGCCCTACCAGCTCAAGCCCATGTTCGTGGATTTGGCCAAGCAGTACTACGACGCCGTGCCCGAGACGCGCGACTTCCACGACGGCCTCACCCGCTCGGTCATCAACAAATGGGGCAACGACCACACCGAAGGTATGATACCCGAGGTGCTCTCCGAGTATGAGTTCGACCCAGGTGCCGTCAGCTATCTGCTCAACGCCATCTATTTCAAAGGCACGTGGTCTCAGAAGTTCGATAAGGCCAATACCAAGGACGAGACATTCAAGGGCGAGGACGGCTCCGAGCGCCAACTGCCTATGATGCACATGAAGGACCACCAATTCAACTATGCCAAGACCGAGCTGTTCGAAATGCTGCACCTGCCCTACGGCAACGGAGCCTATGCTATGAATATCCTGTTGCCCGCCGAAGGCAAGACCTTAAACGATGTCATGCGCGGGCTGACTAATGAGACATGGCGCCAATACCGTTTCGGCAGTCCTGTCATAGCGGATGTCAAGCTGCCACGTTTTGAATCCAACACCAATCAGGACTTAGTGCCCATCATGTCGGACCTCGGCATGCCTAGGGCTTTCACCCCTGAGGCTGAGTTCCCCGACTTCTGCAATGTGCCTACGTATATCGGTATAATGAAACAGGTGGCCCGTATCAAGCTCGACGAAGAAGGTTCCGAGGCGGCTGCTGTGACGGTGATAGGAATAAAATTCACGAGTGTCGGAGAACCTCAAGATCTTCCGCATGTCACCTTCCACGCTACGCGCCCGTTCCTATATATTATCAGCGAACAGAGCACGGGTGCCATCTTCTTCATCGGCTCTTATGTGGGCGACTGATAGTGGGTAATAAGGTTTGTAAATCAATAGGTTAGATATTTGTCAGGCAAATGTCAGACAAATGTCAGACAAATTATTTCGCAGGATAGAGCCTTTTTCGATACCTTTGCAGCAAAAAAACAAAGGCAACGATGAAAAAGGTTCTATTCACTATGATGCTGACGGCGATGGTCATGAGCGCCACGGCACAAAACGAGAAAAAAGAAGCACAGATTCACGACGAGAAAAAGGATTCCGTGACTCAGGCAGCTGAGCTGAACACCACGATGAGCGAAGTGACCGTGAAGGCGGCTCGGACGGTGCAGAAGGTGGACGGAACATGGATTTTCCCCACTCGCCGGCAACTGGAGAGCTCGCCCAACGGCTATTCGCTGCTGGCAAAACTCGCGCTGCCGCATATCCGCGTGGACGAAGCCTTGAGCAGCATCACGGCGCTCAGCAGCATCGGAGGCGTGCAGGTGCGCATCAACGACGTAGCGGCCTCGAAGGAAGACCTGTTAGGGTTGGACATGGCGGGCGTGCAACGCGTGGAATTCATCGACAACCCCAGCCTGCGCTATGGCGAAGGCGTAGCCTACGTGATTAATATTGTGGTCAGGAAGGCTGTGAGCGGCTACGTCCTCGGCGCCGACCTGACGAACACGCTTACCGTGGCAAACGGCAACGAGACGCTCTACGGCAAGGTGAACCGCGGGCGTAGCGAACTGGCCTTCACCTACGATTTGAACTACAATCGTTTCCGCGGCGAGGAGTACGACGAGCGGGCGACGTATCACCTGGAGTCGGGCGAGGCTGTCAACCTACATCGCCGGTTGCTCAGCAAGCAGGACCGCGGCCTCGATCACAACGCGCAGCTCACCTACAGCCTCAGCGACAGCAACTACGTCTTTCAGGCAAAGCTCTCCGGCAACCAAGCCCTGCGCCCCAGCGAGAGCACAGCCACGATGGCGCTTGACGACGTGCCTTATCACAACAACTCATCTTCGCGCGGCAACTCGCCCTCGCTGGACCTCTATTATCATCAGGACTTCCGTCGCCATCAGTCGCTGACAGCCAACGCGGTAGGCACGCTCATCAAGACAACGGGCGACATCGTGCGCGACGGGGCTGAAGCCTACGCCTACGATACCGACGGCCGTACGCGCTCACTCTGGAGCGAAGCCCTCTACGAGAACCGCCTCAAGCCCTTCACCGTCACCACGGGCGCGCAGTTCGGGCAGCGCTACAGCCATAATGTCTACAGCGGCGACGTCGAAGCCACCAATTCGATGCACACGTCGGACGCCTATCTCTTCGCGCAGCTGCAAGGGCGATGGCAGCATCTCACCTACATGGGAGGTATGGGCTCCAGCCTGCGCTGCTACCGTCAGGGCGAGCGCCGCCAGCACTTCTGGCTCTTCCGTCCTAAGTTCATGCTCTCCTATGCCATCACCGACCACCTGCGGGCACGCTATGCCTTCGAGGTCTCGCAGCACGTCTCACAGATAGCTCTTGTGAGCGACGTCAGCATCCGGCTGAATCAGATGGAAACGCTGGTGGGCAATCCCGATATCCATCCCAACCGCGTCACCAGTCACGACCTGCACCTGACCTACACTCGCCCGGGCTTCACCACCGACCTGCAAGGCTACTACCGCCTCAACGCTCATTGCAATATGGAGCAGTACATCCGTCGGGACGGCCATTTCTATCAGACGCAGACCAACGCCGACAACGCCTGCAACTTCTTCTATATCCAAAGTTACAACCAATGGGACATCGTGCCCGAGCGCCTCAGCCTGTCTGCCTACGGCGGCATCTACCGTTTCTTCAACTATGGCGAGGACTACGCCCACACCTATACCGCCTACAACGGCGGCTACTCCCTTCAGGCATATCTCGGCCGCTGGACGTTAGGGGCATATGCCGACCACGGCTGGAACTTCATGGAGGGCGAGCATCGCGGGCATCAGGGAGCGACGTGGTACCTCAGCACCTCCTACCGCACCAAGTTCGGTCTTCAGGTTGCCCTCTTCGCGCAGAATCCCTTCTGTAGCAATCCGCGGACAAACAGAACGGAACTGCTCAGCCGCCACATCCAAAAGACCGTGGTTCAGCACCAGCGTGACAACGGCAACATGATTACCCTCCGCCTCACCTACCGTCTCGACCACGGGCGCCGCTACCGCGACATCGAGCGTAAGATGGAGCACAAGGACACGGAAACGGGAATCCTGGGAAAGTAGGGTAGTGCACCTCTTTGGTCGCATTTGACGTCTGTCGTTGAAAAAGACAGAAGGGCTGGATAATTACTTAAGAAAGATTATAATTATACATGAAGGGCCGCGCTCACACAGCGCAGCCCTTCCTTCATATATTTTTCTCAACATTTAGTAGAGTATATCATAAAATTGTCCGCTAGAATTGGGAAAGCCCTTTGCATCGGCAGAATAATCATTGTTATGCTTGTTAGTGTAATGAATGAAATAACTTGTTCCCTTTTGATATTTATTGATAGAGATTGTATTTTGCTCTTGACATCCAATCTTGACATTCTCTTTAACCTCATCTAACTTATAATTGGTAAAACCGGAAACATAGAAATCGTTGGTTATATGATAATTGTTTCCATTTTCGCCAATTTTATATGTAATATAGTTCCCGAATTTCAAAGGGGAGTTATCCTTAGTGAAAGACATGGACTCCTTTTGTTTCCTTTTAGGGAACAACTTAATAGAGCAATCTTGAATGACATCATCCCAAATTTCATATTCATCAAAGTACTTCCTACTATGAGGAGGCACAACGGAAATCTCCTTCTCTTCATATGTGAGATTTGAGGTAGAACCTATAGAGGCACCTTCAGTTTGGATGAATGATTTGCTTCCGGGAAGATTAGACAGAGCCCATATTCCAAAAACATTTGCTGATGCGGACTTTCCAGACGTGCTGATAGCGGATTTGCCTATACTATAACTTCTGTTAAGAAAATAGTCATATGCCATTCCATTTCTATTGAAAAAGGTATTTGCAAGGTTAACATAAAGCATTTCATCTGTTTTGTTTTCTATCACAAATCCAGGCTTTCCATGACTTCCCCAGAAATTATATAAAATCTTGCAATTGTCATCCTCATAGATGTAGTTGTTCTCTTTCTCTGTCAGGTTATTACTCTGAATGTCTACAATTTGTACATATTCCATAGTTGAACATGCTGACAAAAGGCAGCCAAAGGTGATGGCTTGAATAATTTTTTTCATCGTTTTGATTGATTAAATTGTTAAGTTTTATAAGTTATGTTTTGTACCTTTTCGGCGACAAAGATATTGATTTAGCTGATGAACAAAGAAAAAATGAGTTAAAAGTTTCAGCTCTCTGATAATTATTATGTATTTTTGCGGGCTGATAAAAGAAATAATGCTATGTCATACGACTTACATATAGATAAAACCGAAGAGGAACTAAGCCAGCTGAGAGATGTTTACGGGAATAGCGAAGTGGACCGCTTTACCGACGGCCTGGAAGCAGGAAGAATCACGAGCGAGGAGAAAGTGATTGAATTTACCAACTACATCCGAAACAGCGACGGCCTCACGCAGTTGGAATATACTCGCTTGAAGAAACTTAAGGACGAAGGATTCGTCGAGAAGTTTGCCACCAACTACAACAAACGTTACAGCACATGCCACATGCTCATGAACAAGATGCGCAGCGGCATCAGTAGGGGCTTGCACATGCTGGAGCGCTTGTGCGAGAAGAAGCGCTCGCGCGGTAACAGCAACTCTAAGCGCAGGGTAATCGACAGCTCAAAAATGGGTAAAGGTCCTTACACGCCCTCGCTATGGGGATTGGAATATCACAAGGAATCGGTTCGCACGTTGTACAACGAGATTGTCTGCTACGAGCGTCACTTGAAGGCGTGCATAGATCTGTGCCTCGGCATAATAGAGGAAGTAGAGTATATCAGGGCCAATCCCGTTGAGGCCTACGACAAGCACAAGAAGAGCCGTAGGGTTGTGTTGCAGAACAACCGCTCGGTCATCAGGCGCTTTATCGACATGAATGCCGACATGGAGAACGACCTCATGAAGAAGGTGGAAGCGTGGAAACAGGAAAAGAAGAGCATGGAAGAGATCAGCGCCTTGCTTTATCACAAGTTGGACGAAAACGAATACAACGACTGGGTTATCAGCGAAGAGGTGATGGCGGCGCGCCGGCAGGGCATCACCAACCAGGAGCGTGCCCTTTGGGGCGACGACAAGCAGCAGGTGATGCGCTGCCGAACGGCCTATTCGCATATCGACGAACTGAATCCCGGAGGGCAGGAGGGGCGCATCGGAGGCAAGTTCCTGGCTATGCTGCACAAATGGTCCAAGGTGAACGCCTCGCGCGGTCTGGAGTATTGGCTTACGTACTTCACCGACTTCTATACGACCAATGGCGGCAAACTGGCACCGGTCAAATTAGGCGCGCTGAAAAGATGTTCGACCCAGATACTGAAAGAAGAAATAGCAAAGAAAGAAATCGAGAACTTTAATCAAAAGATGGACAATCTCGTCAGGAAATACATGGCAAAATCTCCTGAGCAAGAATAAAAATGTGGAAAGAGCGGTAAACTTTTGACTTTTTTCATTCCAAACCACAACGGCAGGGTTGGCTCCTTCGAGGGCCAACCCTGTTTCTTTTGACTGGTTTTTATATGTGCACGGTCAAAAGTTTGCAGGCTTTTGACGGCTCTCATTTGTAATCGGTCAAAAGTCTTTTCGGGTTTGTACAACTCCATTTCGCAGGGCGTCAAAAGAGGTGTTCAACGGCAGCTAAAACACGTGATAATCAGTCAATTCACATCGTTTTAACGAGTCAACAATATCCTTTGTGCGTGGGATAATTCTCCATACCTTTGCAGCACCAAACGACGAGGAAAAGGGTCAAGCGTAGGACCGTAGGCCAGTCTCACTTCCTCAGTCGCGCGGAGGGCCCCTCGTGTGAGACCGAGGGCATCCCGACCACAATTATAATTATGTATAAAAAGCATTCAACCATCGAGGCAGGTTCACGCGAATCTCACGAACCTCGCCTCATCGGAAGCATCGTGGATGAGATGCTTCAAGGCTGGAACCGCAACACCGAATTGTGCGTCGACCTGAAAACCATCCTGCATAGCGACCGCAGGCTCCAGTACGGCAAGGATTACCCGGGCGTGCTGCGTCGCGACTGGGCGTACCACTACACCTTCGTCGAGACGATGCCCGCAACCGCCGGCAAGCGCAACCCTCACGTCTTCCGCGGCCGCTACATCACCGTCACACGACGTGACGACGGCTCGCTACGCCCCAACTTCCGTCCGATGCCAGCCAGTAAGGACTTCAACGTGGACACCTATGCCATCTGCGTGTGCAACGAGCTGCGCCAGGCACTCAGGGGCCTCGTAGAAGAGGGCGAGTAACCGACTGCCGCAGCGTTTCAGCGTTTCAGCGTTTCACGCTGAATGAAGGGTATGCACCGCTCCTTATTATTCTATATAACTATTTAATAATAAGTAAGTTATATATAAGGAAGAGGGTTGTGACACCCCCCATGGTTTCAACTGAAACGCTGAAACGCGAAACGCTCGGTTAAATAAATTTTAATCTAAAAAGCAGAAAAACAATGATTTACGACATTAAGAAACAAACGGCCCCCGAGATGCCTAAGCTCGGTAAAGGCCTTGAGGCGTTCCGCCTACTGCTCTCGCAGACATCAAAAGACATGCATGCACCCCTGTTGCCTATGCTTTTTCCTGTATTAGGCACCAAAATTAGTCAGGCTGAATTTCAATATCCCTCGGGCCAATGGCTCGAAATGTGCGGCCAGCAGGCTGCTTTGATAGCCGACAGCGCGGGAAACAAAGGTCAGCTGGGCTTGCTGGTGGAAGCCTGCAACCGCGATTTCCGCCAAGCCGATGCCGAGGAGCTGAAGAAATACCTCCAGTACCAGAAGACCTACAAGAAGCGCTCGCAGTCGAAGGAGCGCCCGGAAGAGGTGTTCCCCCTGCTGCGATTCCTGCCTGCCGACTGCTCGAAGCCCGGCTACCTGAAGGCGCAGATGGCCTGCCAGGAACAGGGCGGGCTGACCACCTACATCGACCTGAAGGAGATTGAGCAGCTCGACAACCTCTGCGGCTCCCACAAGCAGGTCACGCAGATGCTGCGCCTGATGTGGGACAGGGAGGTCTATAATGCTCTCAGAGCTACGGTGGACGGCATCACGGGGTCTGCCCTGCTGAGAACCAACCTCACCATCAGCACGACGCCCGTCCGTGCAAGGCAGTTCTTCAAGTACAACCTCTTCGACGGCACGCTGGGACGCATGGTCTTCTCCTATAAGCCACGCGCCGGCCGCGACGGACGCATCCCGCGCATCGGCAAGTTCAACGAAGAGTTCTACGGCAAGCTGGATGAGTACCTGGCACGTCTCGACAACTGCAAGGGCTGTTACATCATCAAGCCCCTGAACAAGCTCATCGAGCGTCTGGCAAACGACATTGCAGAACTGGGAGACCTCACCGACAACGATTGTCTATGGGACATGGGCAAGCGAAGCCTGATTTCGGCGTGGAAGGCGGGCTGCATCATGTGGGCACTCAACAACATGACCTGGAGCCGTGCGATGGCCGACGTGGTGGAATACTTGGTTTTTCACGATTTGTGGAGCAAGTTTCAGGTGGTGGGCGACATGCTGAAAGACGGCGATACCAGCACAGCTGATGCTTTGAAGGCCGTGCCTGCCAATATGCTCGACGACATCAAGGGCGACACCTTCAGCGAACAGCAGTTGGAGGCGCTACGCCTGCAGCTCGGGAAATCCAAAGAGGGCACCAAACGACAGCTCCGCGTTTGGGTGCACCGAGGGCTGATAACGCAGAATGAGGATACAGGTCTTTACACCAAGACCGAGGCTTATCTCAACCGTACTCGCTGATGGACCGATTTGAACTTCAAAAGCTCCGCGACCTCCCCATCGAGGGGGTCGCAGGGCGACTCGGGCTCGAGGTGGTAAAGCACAAGTGCCTCTGCCCGTTCCACGACGACCATCACGCCTCGCTCTCGTTCAGCGTGCGCAGGAACACATATAGATGCTTCGCCTGCGGCGCTCACGGCGGCGTGATAGACCTGGCGATGGGGCTCCTGAACAAGGGGTTTGTCGAAGCAACAAAGTGGCTGGCCGACGAGCATAACGTGATAATTACGGACTGCAAGCCTCACGAGGTGCCGCCGCCGAAGCCTTTCGATGCCCAGCGCTATGAACGATATTTTGAGCACCCCTGGCTGAATGAGGCAGCCCGTCGTTTCCTTTTCGATGAGCGACGGCTTGACCCGAGGGTGGTGCGTTGGTGCCGCCTGACTTCATGGAAAGACAAGCAGGGCACGCCGTGGCTGCAAATCCCGTACTTCGACCGCGAGGGCAAACTCATAGGTATACAGAACAGAAACCTAAGCCCCTCTCCCCGCTCCCCCCGTGGGGGGGAGGGCCTCGCAAACGAGGGTGCAAGTGGACAGGGCGGACAAGGGGGACAGGGCGGACAAGGGGGTGGGTCTTCTCCCCGCTTCCGCTTCCCTGCAGGCTCCGAGTGCGGCATCTACAACCTGCCCGTGCTGAACCTGCTGAAGCCCGGCGAGGAGCTGTGGATCACGGAGGGCTGCTCGGACTGCTGGGCCATGCTCTCTGCCGGCCACAAAGCCATCGCCATCCCATCGGCAACGTTGTTGAGCCAAAAGGACGTAGAACAACTGCGTGGCCTGAACTCCTCCCCTGACGGGGAGGTCGGGAGGGGTCTTTCATTTCACATGTTTCCCGACCGCGACGAGCCCGGCGAGCGCCTCTTCCTGCAACTGCAGCAGGTGCTGCCCAACCTCGAGCACCACCAGCTGCCGCCCGGCTGCAAGGATTTCAGCGACTACTACGTCTCCACAAAACGCAAGGAGCCCGGTTAGCGCCAATCGTCGTCAGCAAGCCGCCCCTATTGTCAAAATACGCAACCCGTCGCATACGCCGATTCAACGCGTCGCATGTGCCGATTCAACGCGTCGCATCCTCGCTTTCGACACGTTGAAAATAAATGCGGAATCAGGCGAAATAAATGCGAAAAATGTTGGTAAAAATTTGGCGATATCAGGAATTTTTACTAATTTTGTAGCGTCAAAACAAGGGCACCATAGGGTGCCGGTGAGAGCGGCTGAAGCCGCGGTGAGGGGTGAGGGCGGCTACGCCGCGGTGAGATATATGCCCTCATATCCGACCCGGTGAAGCAACCCCGAACCAAGGCAACGGCAACTCTCACGAGAGACCTGGGATTAAGGATTAAGGATTAAGGATTAAAGCTAGCGCCAAGACATTCGTCTTAACTTCTTTAACTTCTTTAACTCCTTTAACTTCCCAAAATCAATCAACACAAACACAACCATTAAAACACATTTCCCTATGAACGAAAGTATTAAGTATTCTGTGGCCATGCGCCCCAACCCCAACAAGCCCGAAGAGGCGAAGAAGGCTTATGCCTGCATGCAGCACCAGCGCACCCTGTCGCTCGAGGAGCTGGCAGATCACATCGTGAAGCACGGCTCGCCGTTCTCGGCCGGTTCCATCTACGGCATCATCGTGGACCTGACCACGTGCGCCTCCGAAGCTCTCACCGAGGGCAACAACGTGGACCTGGGCAAGCTCGGCACCTTCCGCACCACCATCAGCAGCGTGGGCGCCAAGACGAAGGACGAGTTCACCGAAGCCAACATCAAGCGCCTCAACGTGAACTTCGAGACGAGCGCATACCTCGAGGAGCGCCTTACCGAGGCTACCTTCGAAGTGACCTCCAGCCGCAAGGCTCAGGCTGCCGCTCTCAAGGCTGAGAAGGAAGGCAAGACCACGGCCGACTGGACGCCGGAAGTGGAGGAGGATGAACCTTAATGGCTGGCGGCACAGCCGCCAAGCCCATTAAGGGGTGAGAGCCAGCTACGCTGGCGGTGAGAGGTTAGAGGGGCTTCGGCGCGGTGAGAAGGATTTGAAGGATTTCTCGCGAAGCGACTCTAACCACTAAGAAACAGCAATAAATGGCTGACAATGAAAGCCGCCCTGCAAGACGAATGAGAGCTTGCGGGGCGGATTATTTTGTAGATTATGGGGGCTGGGAGGGCGCTACCCTTTATTTCTTGAACAGATGGGGGATGAATTCGTGGAGGCCGCGACGCCAGGTGAGGAACTCGTGGGCTGTGCCGGCGGACTCGCTGCTGTCCACCTTGATGCCCAGGTCGCGAAGCTGCTTGACGATTTCGCCGCTCTTGATGAAGTCCTCTTCGCCCCAGTTCATGTACATGTAGTGGATTTTCTTGTTGAACTCAGCGGCATTGGCGAAGACGCCGTTGTAGGCGGTCTTGACGTCGAGGCCGAAGATGGCTCCGCTGAAGGTGCCGAGCCAGGCGAACTTGTCGAGGTTGTTGAGCACCACGTCAAAGGTCTGGTGACCGCCCCACGAGAGGCCTGCCATGGCGCGGTTCTCGCGGTCGGCCTTGGTGCGGAAGGTGGCGTCGATGTATGGGATGAGGTCGTTCAAGAGGACGGGATAGAACGATGCGCCGTACTCCGAGCGCCCGGCTTGGTTGCTGCCGCCGCGGAAGGGTCCCTTGATGTCGCCGCTCTCCATGACCACGAGCATCGGCACGGCTTCGCCCTTGGCTATGGCGTTGTCCATGATATGCTGCATCTTGCCCTGAATGGCCCAGCTGGTCTCGCCTTCGCCCATGCCGTGCTGCAGATAGAGCACAGGATAGCGTTTCTTGGCGTTCTTGGCGAGCTCATACTCGGCAGGCGTATAGACCAGGGCGTGACGCCATTCGCCGAACTTGGAGTTGGGGCTATGATAATAGATGCTGCGCACCTGTCCGTGGGCGACGCCCTGTTGCGGACGGTAGTAGTCGCCCTCGGGACCTTCGGGCACCTCAAGGCCGCCGGACTCGCGGTTGCAGCCGAAGAAGGTCTCGGATGCAGGGTCTACGAAGTTGACGCCGTCGATGTTCATGAAGTAGTAGTGGAAGCCTACGGGCAGGGGGTCTGTGACGGCCATGAAGACGCCGTTGCCCTGGGGTTCCATATCGTATTTCTTGCTGCAGATGTCTACGATAATCTTCTTGGCCTGGGGAGCCTGTATGCGGAAGTATGCGCGGCGCTCCTTGTCGACCTTGGGAAATTCGTTGCCGGGCACGGCGGTCTCGGCTGTGACAGCGTCGGCGGGCACTTCAATCTTCTTGACGGCTACGGGCAGGTTGGCAGGACGCTTGGGCTCGAACCCGAGTTGGCGTGCCACGGTCTCGCCGTAGCGGCAGCCCAGCTCGCGATAGCCGGCTGCGTCGAAGTGGAGGCGGTCGGGCCCATTGGAGCAGTCGTCGCTTGAGATGACCTGACAGGTGTGTATGGTCTGCGGCAGTTCATCGATTTGCTTCTTGCAACCTATGCAAACGCCTTTGCCCCCGGCCTGCACGATATTACCCACGTAGAGGTTCACCTCCTCGGGCTTCAGCTGCAGATCGCCGCAGAGGTTGTCGTAGACCTGCTTGACCATGCCCGCCCACTTGGGGTCGCCTGTGTTTGTCTCGCCCTGATGCATGAGTATGCCCTTGATGACGCCGTCCTTCTGCGCTTTCTTGGCCAAGGTGACGAGGCGCTGGTAAGGGTTGTTGTCGTAGGCGGCGAGCATGCCCTTCATCCAGTTGGGGGCTTTGGTGATGTAGGTGGCTATGCTGTCGGGCAGGAAGCCCTTGATGTCGATACCGCCGATGGCCACGTGTATGACGCCTATCTTGATGTTGTCGGGCGTAGAGGCTACGAGCGTGCGGCCGAACCAGTCGGCAGGTGTGAGGCCTGTGTTGGGGCGGCAGAGGGGCGGCGTAGCTTCGCACCACTCCCCCATCTTACGTCCGCGCCCCTCGTCGTCGACTGCAGGCATGAGCAGGAATCGCGGTCCGGGGCTCACGAGGTCCGGTGCCTCGGGGCGTGCTGCACCTTCCATGTTCGACTGCCCGAAGCAGAGGAAGATGTAGAAATTAGGATCTACGGCAGCCGTAGCGCGTGAGGCAACGGCCAGCAAGAAGTACGAAACAACAAATAGAAAACGTTTCATTGCAGTTTGGTTTAGTTAGCACGGCGCGAGGCCGCAGTTTATAAATCGATGTGTTGTGTTGTGTGATTTCGAGCACAAAGTAAATACAAAATCACGTCATGGTTTTTATTTTGTGTTACATGATTTTTTATTTATGTAACTTTCTTTTGGTCACACCAATAAAAAGGGCTATATTTGCAAAGGTTTTGTTACAAATCCGATAGTTATGCAATTAAAATACCTGCCTTTTCTTGTCTTTTTATTCATCTGCAGCAGAGCCGAAGCACAGATGGGCAAGTTGTTCAACACCGACAACCAGCTGTCGAGCAACCAGGCCACACAGGTGTTTCAGGACCGCGACGGATTCATATGGATAGCTACGCACAACGGCTTGAACCGCTACGACGGCTACCAGTTTCATATCTTCAAGCGCGAGGACGAGGCCTCGGGCCTGCAGAGCAACTACATCAACTGCATCACCCAGAGCCGCAGCGGCATCATACTCATAGGCAGCAACCAGAACGTACAGGCTTTCGACGGAGCCCGTTTCCACGACTTCGACCTGACGGGCGCCGACGGCAAGCAGGTAAACACATACATTAATTATATTACCGAGAGCAGCGAGGGCTACCTGCTGGCCTGCACCTCGGGCTACGGCATCTTCCGCCTCGACGAGAACAGCTCCACGGGCACGTTCGACTCCACGCTGACGGCCGACAACCTGTATGTACGTTTTCTGCTCGAGGACACGTTCGGCCGGCATTGGATAGTGACCGAGACCGACGGCCTGGTGCTTGCCGAAGGCCAGCGGCGCACCGCTTTCTTCACCGAAGAGGACTGCCGTGCCCAGCTGCGCGAGATTCGTCAGGACTACAAAGGCAATATATACGCCGCCGTGCGCGGAAAAGGCGTGTATGTGTACGACGATGTGCACCGCTCGTTCCGCTTCCTCGACAAGACACGCGCGCTGCCGGTCAACACCCTGTGCCCGTGCCGCGACGGCCGACTGCTCATAGGCTGCGACGGCTGCGGCGTGGTGGTGTATGACCCGCAGACCGATTCGCTCGTCGACAATCCCTTCTTCAGCCGCGAGCTGAACCTGGCAAAGAGCAAGACCTATTCCATCCTCGAGGACCGCAACGGCAATATATGGATGTGCCTGCTGCAGAAAGGCATCTTCATGCAGCCCAAGGCGAAGATGGATTTCGGGTACCTCGGCTACCGCCTTGGCGACCGCAACGTGATAGGCACCAACTGCGTTTCCAGCACATTAATCGACAGCCACGGGCGCGTATGGGTAGGCACCGACAAGGACGGCCTCTACCTCATAGACAAGGACGATTTCAGCCGCGCCCGCCACTTCACCGCCTGCCCCTCGACAATCCTCTCGATGGCCGAGGACGCCAAGGGCAATATATGGCTCGGCTCCTACGGCGAAGGCTGCGGATGGCTCGACCCGCAGTCGGGGCAATGGCACCCCGCCAACCTGTCGCCCGGCAGCAGCGCCAACGTGTTCGGCCTGGCAGCTGACGCTTCGGGCGACGTATGGATAGCCACCATGGGCAGCGGACTGGTGCGCTACAACGTCCTCAGCGGCAATCAGACGACCTTCAAGATGCACGACGGGGCCGACACCTGCCGCACGGTGAACAGCCTGCCCAACAACTACCTCTCGAAGCTATGCCTGGCACCCGACGGCAAACGCCTGTTCATAGCGTGCCCCGTAGGCCTCTGCTGCTACGATATCGAGCACGACAGCTGGGTGAAGACCTTCGGCAGCAACTGCCCCAACTACGGCACCTTCTCGCGCGACGTGTATGTGGACCGGCGCGACCGCGTCTGGCTCGGCACCGTCGACGGCCTCTACTGCTATGACCTCCGCTCGGGCAAGGAGAGCCGCTACACCTCGGCCGACGGACTGCCTGCCGACGGCATAGCATCAGTAATCGACGACCTTCAAGGCAACCTATGGCTCGGCACCGACCACGGCCTGTGCTGCTTCAATCCCACACGCGGGACGTCGGACAACTACTATGTCGACAACGGCCTTCAGGGCAGCGAGTTCTCCGATGGTGCCGTAAGCATGAGCGAGCGCGGGGCGCTGCTCTTCGGCGGCACGGGCGGCATCAACTGGTTCAATCCCGCCGACGTGAAACCGCAGGAGTGGAAAGCCAACGTCTGCCTCACAGGCTTCATACTCGGTCATACGCCTGTCACCCCGGGCGTGAAATCGGGCATGTACACCGTAACGGACACCACCGTGATCAACGCCGACCGCTTCGACCTGAGCAGCGACGCCGGCGCATTCATACTCCAGCTCTCAACCTTCACCTACGACAACCCCGAACATATAACATACCTCTACAGCATCAACGGAGGCGAGTGGATTCGCCTGCAGACGGGCGTCAACGAGATAACCTTCAACGGCATGGCACCCGGCACCTACCGTTTCCGCGTGAAGGCCATCAACAACCAGCAGGAAACCGATGTGCGGCAGTTCACCCTCAAGATTCACTCGCCCTGGTATGCCTCCGTGTGGGCGTGGATATTCTATCTCCTGCTCGGAGTCTTGGGCGTATGGCTGTTGCTGCTCAACCGCCGCCGCAAGGAGCGCCACCACCTGCAGCTTCAGGAACATATCCATGCCGAGCAGATGGCCGATGCCAAGTTGCGGTTCTTCATGAACATAAGTCATGAGATTCGCACACCTATGACGCTCATTGTCACGCCCTTGCAATCGCTCATCAAGAAGGACAACGACCCACAGCGCCGCGGCGTGTACGAGACCATGCGTCGCAATGCCCAGCGTATCCTAAGCCTCATCAACCAGATGATGGACCTGCGGAAAATCGACAAGGGACAGATGTTCATGCGCATGTGCGAGACCGACCTCATCGGCTTCGTGGATGATATCTACGCCATGTTTGCCTTGCAGGCCAAGACCAAGAACATACATTTCACCTTCCTCCACGACGACGATACGCTGCCCGTGTGGATAGACCGCAGCAATTTCGACAAGGTAATCGTCAACATACTCTCAAACGCTTTCAAGTTCACATCTCCCGGCGGCGAGATACGCATTAGCGTAAGCCACGACGACAGCCAGGCACGCATAGCCGTCTACGACAACGGCAATAGCATCCCCGACGATGTGATGCCGCATATCTTCGAGCGTTTCTACCAGCAGCCGTCGAACTCGTCCGACAGCCATGTCGGCACAGGCATAGGCCTCGACCTGACACGAGCACTTGTGGAACTGCACCACGGCAATATCAGCGTGCACAACAACGCCGACGGCCCCGGCTGCGAATTCGTTGTGGTGATACCTCTGGGCAATGCCCATCTCACCGCCGACGAGATGATAACACCTGCGCAGGCAGCCGTAGCGGAAGTGGTCATCGACGACGGGGAAGAGAAGGCCGAGGAGCCCGTCAACGAGCTTCCCAACCCCGGCCGACGCCATTCGCTGGTCATCGTCGAGGACGACTACGAGATACGCGAAGCGCTAGCTGCCGAACTGCGCGACGACTATGATGTCACGGCCTGCGAGAACGGCATGGAGGGCCTGAAGCAGATTGTCACCACGCCGCCCGACCTCGTCATCTCCGATGTGATGATGCCCGAGATGGACGGCAACGCCCTGTGCTCCAAGATAAAAGCCAACCCCGCCACAAACCATATTCCCGTGATACTCGTCACGGCAAAGAACAGCGACGAGGACCAGCTCGAAGGCCTCGAGACAGGTGCCGATGCATATATCGTGAAGCCTTACAACATGGATATCCTACGCCGAACAGTCATCAACCTGCTCAACCGCAACGATTTGCTACGCATGAAATACGGGCGTACAGACCAGCTGGAGGAACAAGTGGACGACCTGAAGGTGAAATCGCCCGACGATAAGTTGCTCGACCGCATCATGGCCGTGATAAACAAGAACATAGGCAACGACGAGCTAAGCGTGGACCGTATCGCCAACGAAGTGGGCATCAGTCGCGTTCACCTCCACCGCAAGATGAAGGAACTCACGGGGCAGACGCCTCACGAATTCATACTGAGCATTCGTCTGAAGCAAGCCGCACAGCTCCTCGCCAACCAGGGCATGAACATCACCGAGGTGATGTATGCTTGCGGCTTCAACAACTCCGCCTCGTTCTCCACCATCTTCAAGCGCTTCTACGGCGTTTCGCCGCGCGAATACATGCGTGAACATCAGAAAAAAGCCAAGAACTGACACATCATAATAATTAGAATTACTATGCAAGACTTTAAATTCTATGCACCCACAGAGGTGGCGTTTGGCCGTCAGGCCGAGGAGCAGGTAGCTCCGTTAGTGAAAAAATACGGTGGCACCAAGGTGCTTGTACACTATGGCGGCCAGAGCGCCATCCGCTCAGGCTTGCTCGACAAGATCTGCGGCCTGCTCGACGAAGGCGGCATACCGTTTGTCAAGCTTGGCGGCGTAGTGCCCAATCCGCGCCTGTCGCTGGCTAAGAAAGGCATCGACCTGTGCCGTAGCGAAGGCGTAGACTTCATCCTTGCCGTAGGCGGCGGCAGCGTCATCGACTCCGCCAAGTGCATAGCCTACGGCCTGTGCATGGACGGCGACGTGTGGGACATATACCTTGGCAAGGTCAAACCTACGGCTATGGTGCCCGTGGCAAGCGTCCTCACCATACCTGCTGCCGGCAGCGAGATGAGCTGGTCGAGCGTCATCACCAACGAGGACGGCGACGTGAAGCTGGGCTATTCCGACGATATCTCGCGCCCGAAGTTTGCCATCATGAACCCCGAGCGCACCTTCACTCTCCCACCCTATCAGACGGCTGCCGGCGTGACCGATATGATGATGCACACCATGGAGCGCTACTTCACCAAGGACGACGACATGGACATCACCACCGACCTGGCTGAAGCGCTGCTGCGCTCGATGAAGAACGCCGTGTTTGCCGTGCTCAAGAATCCCGAGGACTACCGCTACAGGGCACAGATAATGTGGGGCGGAAGCCTGATGCACAACGGCCTCACGGGCTGCGGCATCAGCGACGACTGGGCCACGCACCAGCTGGAACATGAGCTGAGCGGAATGTTCGACGTTACCCATGGTGCCGGGCTTGCTGCCGTATGGCCGAGCTGGGCGCGGTATGTGATGCACGAGAACCTGAGCCGCTTCGTAAGGTTTGCCGTAAACGTGATGGACGTGCCCAACGACTTCACCGACCCCGAAGCCACGGCGCTGAAGGGCATCGAGGCCATGGAGCGTTTCTACCACGACATAGGCATGCCTATCAACATACGCGAACTCATCGGCCGCGAAATTACCGATGATGAGATACGCGAGATGGTGCGTAAGTGCAGCCGCAACTACAAGTCCACCTGTGGGCGCCTCAAGGTGCTACACGCCGAGGACATGGAGGCCATCTACCACATGGCGAAAGGGTAGCTGAAGACACACCTTTAAATCACAAACACATTCACGACAATGAAACGGAAAAGCTTTCTCACCCTCTTAGCGGTTGCCGTGACTGCGCAAGCACAAGACCTGCGATTGAACAACCTTGAATACTTTGAACGTCAGGGCGTTAACGTGCTTGTGTTCAACAACAGCTTCAATGGAGGTTTCAACGACGAGAAGAACTCGGGCATAGAGATTATCCACCACGGAGTGAGGACCGTGCAGGGCGGTGCCGTGCGCCTGAACAACACTCCCGAGCAATGGGATTTGGTGCCCGCGATGACAAGCCGCACGGTGGACCGCGACCACGGAACCATAGAGGTGGCCATGCGCTATGCCGACTACGATTTCGACAGCCGCGTCGTGGTAACCGCCAAAGGGCAGGCCGTGGAGATAGCCGTTTGGCTGGACAAGCCCGTGCCCGAGAAACTGGTGGGCGAGGCCGGCTTCAACCTTGAGTTCCTGCCTTCGCAGTACTGGCTTAAGACTTACATGGCCGACGGCCGTCTGGGACGCCTGCCGCGCTACGCCACGAGCCAGACCATCACTCGTCCCAACGCCCAGAAGCCCCGTCAGTTCAAGGGCTTCCGCACATACGACGACCGCGGCACAGGCCGTTTCGTAGATCCGTTGCCTTTGGATTCAGGGCATACCATAGCCCTGGCTACCGACGACCCGGAACGCTTGATCCGCGTGAGCAGCAACGATGCCCAGCTACGCCTCTACGATGGGCGTATCCTGGCGCAGAACGGGTGGTTTGTGTTGCGAAGCCTCCTGCCCGCAGGGCGCACGGGAAAAGTGGTCACATGGACCGTGGAGCCTCACGCCATCCCCGGTTGGATTCGCGAGCCAAACATAGGTTTCTCGCAGGTGGGTTATATGCCGCAGTTGCCTAAGGTGGCCGTCATCGAGCTCGACAAGAACGATGCCGTGAAGCCAACCGCTTCGCTGCTGCGCATCAGCGACGACGGCACACGCTCCGTGGCCTACCAAGGCGCCGTGGAGACGTGGGGACCGTTCTACAAGTACAACTACGCGAAATTCGATTTCTCGAAGGTCACCCAGCCCGGCGTGTACTGCATAGAATACGGAACTACGCGAACCAACGACTTCATCATCGACGACCACGTCTACGACCGCATCACCGATGCCACCACCGACGTTTGGGTGCCTATTCACATGAATCATATGTATGTGACCGAGGGCTACCGAACATGGCACGGCGAGCCCTTCAAGGAGGGTTACCTTCAGGCTCCCGAGAGCGACCATTTCGACCTGCACCGTCAGGGCCCGCGCACCGATACCAAGTACAAGCCTCTGGAGCTTATCCCGGGCTTGAACGTAGGCGGCTACTTCGATGCCGGCGACTTCGACATCGAGACGGGCTCGAACATAAGCGTAGTGCATAATTTCATTCGCACGTGGGAGCTCTTCCATCCACAACGCGACGAGACATTCGTCAGCGAGGAGCAGCGCTACGTGGAACTGCACCGCCCCGACGGCGTGCCTGACGTGCTGCAGTTTATCGAACACGGCTTGCTGAACATGCTCGCACAGGCCGAGAACATAGGGCATATGGCTTCTACCCTATCCAATTCGGTGCTCGACAACTACCACCACCTCGGCGACGCCGCGTCAATCACCGACGGACTCCACTACGACCCCACACTCAAGCCCTACGAGGTCAGCGCCGACGGCCGCAGCAGCGGCACGCCCGATGACATGTGGGCTTTCACCACCCGTAACCCGGGCCTCGACCTTCAGGCAGCAGATATGTTCACAGCAGCAGCCCGCGTGATGAAGGGCTACAACGATGCCCTCGCCGACCGCGCCCTCACCCAGGCCAACCGTCTGCGCCAGGAAGCCTCGGCGCTGCAGGCCGCTCGTCCGTCGCGCATGGCACGCCAAGGCCGCGGCCGACAAAACGGCTCCATTTGGGATGCCCTCGAACGCAACGTGGCTTCTGCTATGCAACGCGCCCTGGACTCCATTCCTCTGAAGGATGAAGCCTACCGCCAGCGCTTGCGCCCCTATGTGCAACGTTATGCCGCCTATGCCGACAGCCTGGCGCGCCAGAACCCTTACGGCGTGCCTATCGGCCTCGGCAACTGGGCTGGCGGCGGCCAGGTGCTTAGCTTTGGCACCACGGTATGCCTGGCCCGTAGGTTCTTCCCTGACATCATCAGCCTCGAGACCGTGGTCCGTACTGCCGACTGGTTGTTCGGCTGCCATCCCTACCACAACTACTCTTTCGTAGCCGTCGTAGGCGCAGCCCGCCCCAAGCAGGTGTTCTACGGCAACAACCGTGCCGACTTCTCGTTCATCCCCGGCAACGTGGCTCCGGGACTGCTGTTCCGCAAGCCCGACCACTTCGAGAACTTCGACGACTGGCCTTTCCTGTGGGGGCAGAACGAAGGCACCATCGCCGGCAACACTCAATACGTCATCTTCGGCTCAGCGTTCAAGGAGATAGTGACGGCGAAGTAGCTTTTTCTCTTAAACAACGAATTAAGCGAATTAAACGAAACATATTCTCTACAGACTACAGATCTTTTTTGGACACGAATTACCATAATAGACAATAATCTTAACTACCCACTCTTAACTCTTAACTCTTAATTCTTAACTCCCAGGGGCTTCCCTAAAAACAATAATCACTATGAAACGTAAATCTCTTGCATTAATGCTTTGTCAGTTGTTGCTCTGCGCCACCGCAACAGCTCAAATCCGGTCGGGTGAGCTATGGCCCGACGACAACGGTCAGCACATCAACGCCCATGGCGGCGGTATCCTCAAGTACGGCGATACCTACTATTGGTTTGGTGAGCATAAGTCCGACCACACCTCCGATGCCCTCGTCGGCGTCACCTGTTACTCGTCCAAGGACCTCGTGAACTGGCACAACTGCGGCACGGCGCTCAGCGTGAGCGACGAGCGGGGCTCGGATATCGAGCGGGGCTGCATACTGGAGCGCCCGAAGGTCATCTACAACCCCGTGACCAAAAGGTTCTGCATGTGGTTTCACCTCGAACTGAAAGGACGCGGGTATAACGCGGCGCGCTACGGCGTGGCAGTAGCCCGGAGACCTGAAGGCCCGTATCAGTTCCTCTATTCCCAACGTGCCAACCCGGGCACCTGGCCTGTGGAGTTCCTGACCGAACGGGCTGTGGCAGCGCCCCTGAAGGCTGATACCAAGGCTGTGCTCGACACGCTCGATGCCGCCCATTTCCGTGAGTCCTGGACGCCCGCCTGGCTGAAGGCTGTGGGCGAAGGACTCTTCGTGAAACGCGACTTCGGCACAGGTCAGATGTCACGCGATATGACGCTTTATGTCGACGACGACGGCCGCGCTTATCATATATTCTCGTCGGAGGAAAACCTTACGTTGCACATCGCGGAGCTCACCAACGACTACCTCCACCACACAGGCCGCTACACGCGTGTGGCACCGGCCGGTCACAACGAGGCACCGGCCATCTTCAAGCACGAAGGCACTTATTGGATGATAACCTCGGGCTGCACAGGGTGGGCGCCCAACGAGGCCCGCATGTTCTCGGCGCCCAGCATCTGGGGCCCGTGGACTCAGCATCCTAATCCGTGTCGCGGTCCCAAGCAGGAGCTTACCTTCGGCGGCCAAAGCACGTATATCCTCACGCTCGACGCGCCCCTCACCACCGTCAAATCCCGCTATATTTTCATGGCCGACATCTGGCGCCCCCGTCATCCGAGCGATGCGCGTTATATTTGGTTGCCGATAGAGTTTGAGGACGGTAAGCCGGTAGTGCGCTGGCGCGACACTTGGGACGTGAAGTAGCCCACGCCAAGTTCTCCCCTAAAACTAATTACGCTCATTTCACCCCGGTAATGTTTTTTTCAACAACGAATTATTCGAATTAAACGAATTATATTCAACCACAAAGTTAACACGGTTTTTGGGGACACGAATTAGCGTAATTATCATAATTCCCTATGCTTTTACAGGAATTACCAAGAATTGAACATTAACGACCACAAACCATCAGCTGAAGTATATTATATTGACGAAGATTGACGGTAAGATTGACGAAGATTGACGGCTCAAAAAAACTCTTTGCTAAGTGAACGAGTATTCCACGTCCAAGAGATATTCACGTCAATCTTCGTCAATCTATTCGTCAATCTTCGTCAATCTACTTTTCAAACAGTTAAGGTTAAGGTCAAAGTTAAGGTCAAGAATTACGCTAATTCGTGTCCATAATACATTTAGAACTCTTACGGCTCCAAATATAGCAATAAATTTTAACCTTGTATGCAAATCATTAAACTTTCTTGCTTTTTTGTGTATTTTTTCCCCTTTCTCTTCTTACTTTTAATTATTTATTTTAACTTTGCACTCGGAAACCGAAAAGAAATGCATATAGTAATAGCTGGAAATATAGGTAGCGGAAAAACCACACTCACGAACATGCTCGCACAGCACTACGGCTGGAAAGCACAGTTCGAGGCCGTGGACTATAACCCGTATCTCGAGGACTACTACAAAGACATAGCACGATGGTCGTTCAACCTGGAGGTGTACTTCCTGAAGCAGCGCTTCAAGGACCTGGTGGAGCTGGCCAAGAGCAACGAGACAATCATTCAGGACCGCAGTATATACGAGGGCGTGTACGTGTTCACCACCAACAACCACCTCATGGGCAACCTCTCGGACCGCGACTTCGAGACTTATATGGAGCTCTTCGAGCAGATGACGGACATACTGCGCTACCCCGACCTGATGATATACCTGAGGGCTTCGGTGCCACATCTGGTGGCCAACATTCAGAAACGGGGGCGCGACTACGAGCAGAGCATGCCCATCGACTACCTGCGCAACCTGAACCACCTCTACGAGGATTTCATCTACGAGAAATACCGGGGCCGCATTCTGCCCATCGATGTCGACAACCTCGATTTCCAGCACCGCCCCGAAGACTTCGCCCACATAATAGATAAAATCGACCACACTCTATTCAACCTGTTCCCGGAATAGCCCGGGGCTTACATTTAACTTATAAAGCATGCACATCGCTATCGCCGGCAATATAGGTTCCGGCAAAACAACACTGACAAAGCTGCTGGCTGCCCACTACGGGTGGACGGCACGGTTTGAACCTGTAGACTTCAACCCATATCTCGACGATTTCTACAAGGATATGGGGCGCTGGTCATTCAACCTACAGATATACTTCCTGAACAAACGGTTCAAGGACGTGGTGGAGATAGCCAAGAGCACCGAGACGATAGTGCAGGACCGCACTATTTTCGAGGATGCACGTATCTTCGCACCCAACCTGCATGCCCAGGGATATATGAGCGACCGCGACTTCGAGAACTACACCGACCTGTTCGACCTGATGATGTCGCTGGTGAAACTGCCCGACCTGATGATTTATATCCGCTCGAGCATTCCCACGCTCATAGCTCAGATTCAGAAGCGCGGCCGCGAGTTCGAGCAGAGCATCCGTATCGACTACCTCCAGGGCCTGAGCGAGCGCTACGAAGAGTGGATAAAGACATATACCGGCAACCTCATAATCATCGACGGCGACAACTGCAAGTTCGGCGAAGATCCACAAGCCTTCCAACAGGTGACGAACATGATCGACGCAGAGCTCTACGGCCTGTTCCCGCTGGAGGTGTAAGCGCCACTGCCCCGCCCCACCACCGTGCGGAAAAGTAAGAAAAAGCATATTTAGCAAAAAAACTTTATGCTTTAGTCGCCATTCTCCAAACTTTTGATTATCTTTGCAGCGAAAAGCAGTAAGAGCATGAAACTAATCCTCTTGTCAACAGCTGATTTCTTCGTAGAGGAAGACACTATCATAAATGCACTCTTCGAGGAAGGGCTGGATTTGCTGCACCTGCGCAAGCCCGGCACAGAGCCCGTGTACTCCGAGCGCCTGCTGACGCTGCTGCCCGAGCAGTGGCACAACCAAATCGTGGTGCACGAGCACTTCTACCTCAAAGAAGAATTCAACCTGCGAGGCATACACCTCAACCGCGCCAATCCCGAACCGCCACAAAACTACCACGGGCAGATAAGCCGCTCGTGCCACAGCATAGACGAGCTGAGGGAGCATCGCCCCGATTTCGACTACCTGTTCCTCTCGCCTGTGTTCAACAGCATAACATACCCCGACCGCAACGCCGCCTTCACACCTGAGATGCTCAGCTCCGCCACTCATGCCGGACTCATCGACCGCAAGGTGATGGCTGCCGGCGGCGTCAACAGCGACACGTTGCCGCTGCTCAAGGACTACGGCTTCGGCGGCGCCGTGATACTGGGCGACCTCTGGACACGTTTCAATATCCACTCGGGCCTCGACTACAAAGAGGTCATAGCCCACTTCCGCAAACTGAGGAAGGCAGCGGGATAAGAGTGACGTAAGTGAAAAGTGAAAAGTGAAAAGTGAAAAATGAAAAGTGAACTTTCAGAGCAGCGAGAGCAATCAAGCTTGCATGAAAAGTCAGCGAAGCTAAAAATAAGAATTACCAAACATAAACTCTTAACTCATAACTCTTAACTCTTAACTAAAAAGCGCGGCTTTCAGCCGTAACACCTATGAATAAATTCCTTGTTTTCTCCGGCACTGCTACACGCTATCTCACAGAGAAGATATGCCTGAGCCTGGGCGTGCCTATGGGTAATATCACAGTGACTCACTTCGCCGACGGAGAATTCTCGGTCTGCTACGACGAAACGGTGCGCGGACGCGACGTGTTCCTCGTGCAGAGCACATTCCCCAACAGCGACAACCTGATGGAACTGCTGCTGATGATCGATGCCGCAAAGCGCGCCTCGGCAAGAACCATCAACGCCGTAATACCCTACTTCGGATGGGCGCGTCAGGACCGCAAGGACCAGCCCCGCGTGGCCATCGGCGCCAAGCTGGTGGCTGATATGCTCTCGGTGGCAGGCATCAACCGCGTCATCACCATGGACCTGCATGCCGACCAGGAACAGGGATTCTTCGATGTGCCGGTAGACCACCTCTACGCCTCAAGCGTGATGCTGCCCTACATACAGAGCCTCAACCTCGAGAACCTCGTGATAGCCACGCCCGACGTGGGCGGTTCCAAGCGCGCCTCTACCTATGCCAAGTACCTGGGCTGCCCACTCGTGCTCTGCAACAAAGTGCGACGCCGCCCCAACGAAGTGGCTTCGATGCAGATTATCGGCGACGTGACCGACGCCAACGTGGTGCTCGTTGATGACATGGTCGACACCGCCGGCACCATCACCAAGGCTGCCGACCTTATGATAGTGAACGGCGCGCGCTCCGTCAGAGCCATTGCCAGCCATTGTGTGATGAGCGGTCCCGCTAGCGAGCGTGTGCAGGCAAGCAAGCTCACCGAAATGGTATTCACCGACTCCATCCCCTACACCGACCGCTGCGCCAAGGTGAAGCAAATCTCCATCGCCGACCTCATCGCCGAAACTATTCGCCGAGTGGAGGACAACGAGAGCATCAGCAGTCAGTACTTGATTTAGTTGACGAGTTGACAGTTGACGAGTTGACAGTTGATAGTTGACAGTTGATAGTTGACAGGTGACAGTTGACAGGTGACAGGTGACAGGTGACAGTTGACAGGTTATTTAGTTGACAGTTGACAGGTGACAGGTGATAGTTGACAGGTGATAGTTGACAGTTGAGGGCTTCGCTCGAAGTACGGACCTGAAACGATAAACGTTAAACGATAAACGACAAACTGAGTCAAAACTTAGAGTTTGGACGAAAGTATACAACCAAGAGTATTAACATTAACCAAATTAAATTTCAAGACAATGAAGAAAATGTTCATCCTTGCTTTCGCCATGGCAATGACCATGACCGTAAGCGCTAACACAGTAAGCGACGACCACGACAGCGCCCTCCTGATTGAACAGGCTAACGCTACCATCAAGCAGCAAAAGGAAGTTGTCCGCGACGCCGAGAAGAAAGTGCGTGACCTCAACAGCGCCCTGAAGGACCAGAAGGAGATCATCAAGAACGCTAAGGCTGAGATCAAGAAGGCTAACGCAGTGCTCAAGGCCGAGAAGGCTAAGGCTAAGGCCCTGAAGAAGGCTGCTGAAGCTGCTACTGAATTCAAGAACTAAACCGCACACGCAAGGCTGTTCGTCAGCCTGCACATCACCCAAGAGGCTGTGTCACCCGACACAGCCTCTTCTCGTAAGCTCACCCCGAGCCTTTGAACCGGTATTTCCGGGATATCCGGCTTTTCCGGTCTTTCCGGTGTTTCCGGGATTCAAGTTATAGAAACGAGAAAAGGCTGTGCCGGATAGCACAGCCTCTATTTGAGCGAAGCGAAGCCCTCCCCTGCGGGGGAGCGGGGAGAGGGTCTTTCTTTCCCCTTAGAACTTGAACCCGAGAGTGAAAGTCACGTTGTGACGATCGAGCTTCACGTCAGTAGCCGTGAGATCGCCGGGGTCGGTGATGAACTGTGATTCAGGAGCCACAGCCGTCTGATAACGGTCGTCGAAGGCATAGAAATCACCGTGCTGGCGGCGATACTTGTAAGCCACGTCGGCATAGAAAATCTTGCCGCGATAACCCATACCGAACGAGAAGATGTTGGCAGCCTTCAGGTTCATGTAATCCGTGCCCGTGACAAAGTTCATGTAGTACGAATCGATGGTCTGGTCGAAACGGCCATTGTCCTTCATAGGAGCGCTGAAGAAGTTGTAACCGGCACGAACGGCAAACTTAGGAGCGGGCTTGTATTCAAGACCTGCGCGGAGGTTGTGCACACCGTTGATGGTGTTCTTCGTCAGAGCATTCATAGCCTTGTCGCTGTCCATTCCCACGCTCTGGTCGTCCCAGCCGCTGCTCTCCTGACGCGGATAGCCCATGGTGGCGCGGTTGTTCATCGAATACTCATACTCTACGTCCCATGCCAGGAAGTCTTCAACCGTTGAGCCGAGGCTGAGACGGAACTTCCAAGGTGAGTGGAGGTTGAACTCCAGGTAGTTGGCATCGGGGCTGTCGTACTGGTGATACTGTCCATCATCGTAATTGTAGGTATAGTCGTAGGATTTGGCCTGCTCGTTCCAGCCGTTGTTCTGCCACTTGGTGTAGAAGGTGAAGTAGCTGTCCTCCTGCTTAAGTGTGTACCATGTCGGAGTCTCGATGGCGATACCGAAGCGGAAGGGGCTGTCCTCGATGGGACGGATGATGGTTCCGGCCTTGATGTTGAAACCGGCACCGCTCACGTCGTGCTGAGCATCGAGTGTGTAGTCCTGAATTTTGTAAGCAGGAAGGGGCTTGTCCTCATAGTAACCGTCGCGCATCTCAAGATAAGAGGTGTTGCTATTGTAGTTGAGGAAGTTCACACCGAAGGTAGCACCCCAGAAGACACGGTCCTGCACACCACCGGACACGTTCATGTCGAGGCCGTAGAGGTTGCCGCTGGAGGTGCGGTAGAACGAGTTCTTGTTGGCCAAATACTGCATCTGACCGCCGTCGCCGGCAAACACATCGTAGATACCTACTCCAAAAGCCTGGTTCATAAGCGAGCCTGAGTTCTTGCTGTAGTCCTGACCGAAGTCGGTCATCAGACCTGCCATCTGCGCAGCCTGCGAGAGGCCATGCAAAACGCCGTTCTCGGCTATCATAGAACCGCGGAAATCAATCTTCTTCTGCAGGTTCACACCGATGTTCACGTTGTTGCCGTTGGAGTTGTTGAAAGCAGCCACGAAGCCTATCTGGTCGAAGCTGTAGTGACCGCGGGCATCGCCGTCGATAGCATCGGCGTCCTGAATCATGGCGCCCATGCCTATGCTGATGTCGTTGCGGCGGAACAGTCCGATACCGGCAGGGTTATTGCTGATGACCGAGATATCTCCGCCCAGGGCTCCCATAGCGCCGCCCATTGCCACGTAACGAGCCGTTCCGTGAACGTCGGAAGTGTTGGTGATGCGGTCGTTGGTATATGTGTCCTGAGCCTGCACAGCGGCAAAGCCCATGACAGCGAAAGCAAATACAATTATCTTTTTCATAGTTGTCTGTATAGAGTTGCGCAAAGCGCTTTGTAAGATGAATGACTGATGATTAGCTTATTCATTTATACCATTAGGGTAAGCCTTAGCGGCCACGACCGCCTCCGCCGCCACCACGGCTGCCACCGGTGAAACCGCCGCCACCGCCGCCGCCAGAGAAGCCACCGCTACGGGAGCTGCTGGAGCTGCCGCTCGAGAAGCCGCCGCTGCGCGAGCTGCTGGAGCTGGAGCTGGTGCCGAAGCTGCTGCTGCGCGATGCGCTGGATGAGCTGGAAGAGGTTGAACGGTTGGTGCCGAATGAGCTTACGCGGTTGGTGCTATTGGTCACTGTGCCACGGTTGTAGGTACCCGTGTTGGCCGAACGGCTGGTAGTGGACTGCTGCGTGCCGAAGGAACGGGTTCTACCGCTGTTGATTACGGTGCCGGAGCTGTTCACGGTGCCGCGACCACGGTTGTAACCTGCCGAGCGGCCCGTGTCGCCACGGTAGCGGGAAGTGTGGGAACCGTCGGTGCGGGAGTTATGTGGACGACCGTAATAGCCGCGGTAGTAGCCGCCATAGCCCCAGTAGGAGGGATAGTAACCCCAGCCATAGTAGGAATAGTAGGGATAATAGCCGCCATACCAGTAGGGATCATAGCCCCAGTAGCCGCGATAGCCCCAGTAGGGACGGGTCCAGCCATAGTAGCCGTAGCTCCAGTAGGGATCATACCAGTAGGAATCCCAGTAGAAAGGATCGTCGTAGTAGTTGTAGCCATAGCCGAAGCGGTTGATACGGCGTGTGAGAGCGTAGTCCTCACCGTCCTGATAGCCTTCGTTGTAGCCCTGTGAATAGGCGTCGTTGGCCAGCGAACGGGAAGTGACGGCCGTGGAGTCGGGCATGATATATAATGTATCGTTGCCGGGCACCTGATAGCTGAAAGTGCCATCGGGATTCTCCACCATCATGCTCTGACGGCCGTAGCTGCCGCGACGATTGTACTCGTCGACATCGCGCTTCGAGCCGCTCACGTTCACTGCTTCGTCATCGTCGGCGTAAATGATTTCCACTGGAGTGTAGTGAGTTGTCGGCTGCTGGGTAGCAGCTTTAACTTCAGTAGCTGCCTTCTTCGTCTTCTTACCAACGAAGTAGACATCGTCCTGAGCCACCGTCATCGAGAGTGGCACGAAGAGCAGCGCCAGGGCTGCCAACAGATTCTTTGTGTACTTCATTTGCGTATAAAATTAATTGGTTCTTTTTGCTTGTTTACGTCGGTTGATTTCTTAAGTCGGTGCAAAGTTACTGCGAGTTTCGGAGCTTCAAAGGGGAAAAATCCTAATTCGTAGGAGAAAATCCCTAAACGTTAGCTTCAGCCTTGCAAGTCAGGCTCTCGCACCACTTAATCATCACTTTTGTACGTTTTCGAGCACAAAAGTAAGGTTTAAAGGCCATTTGCACAAACAAAGCACGTTAAAAATAAGGAAAAACCGAAAAAAAGAGTGTAAAGACGAAAAAATTAACTAATTTTGCAACCGATATACGCGTTTACATTAATAAGGACGCGCGTGCGTGAGCTCAAAGCGAGCACAAAACAGAATATTCAACTAAAACAATAACTCAAGAAATGAAAGCATTTGTATTCCCCGGTCAGGGTGCCCAGTTCTCAGGTATGGGCAAAGACCTCTACGAGAGCAACGCCGAAGCGAAGGCTCTGTTCGACAAAGCAAACGAAATCCTCGGTTTCGAGATTACCAAAATAATGTTCGAAGGCACGGCCGACGAGCTCAAGCAGACTAAGGTGACGCAGCCTGCCGTGTTCCTGCACTCTGTGATTACAGCCATCTGCCTGGGCGACAAATTCCAGCCCGATATGGTAGGCGGCCATTCGCTCGGTGAGTTCAGCGCATTGGTAGCTGCCGGCGCCCTCTCGTTCGAGGACGGTCTGAAACTGGTCAGCGCCCGTGCTCAGGCTATGCAGAAAGCCTGCGAGGCTCAGCCCTCGACCATGGCTGCCATCATCGGCCTCGACGATGAAACCGTCGAAAACATCTGTGCTGAAGTGGCTGCCGAAGGCGGCGTCTGCGTGCCCGCCAACTACAACAATCCCGGACAGCTGGTCATCAGCGGCACCATTGAAGCCATCAATGCCGCATGCGAGAAGCTGAAGGCTGCAGGCGCTAAGCGTGCACTGCCCCTGCCTGTGGGCGGAGCCTTCCACAGCCCGCTGATGCAACCCGCCAAGGACGAGCTCCAGGCTGCCATCGAGGCCACCGAGTTCCACACTCCCAAATGTCCCATCTATCAGAACGTAGACGGCAAGGCTCACACCGAGCCCGAAGAGATCAAGGCAAACCTCATAGCTCAGCTCACCGCCAGCGTGCGATGGACTCAGGAAGTGCAGGCCATGGTGGCCGCCGGCGCTACCGAGTTCACCGAATGTGGACCGGGCAAGGCCCTGCAGGGCATGATTGCCAAGATAGCCAAAGGCGTCGAAGGCCTTGTGGTGCGCGGAGCTACGGAACTGTAATAGTATCCGTCTTATGAAAAAGACATTATTCAAAAACCTAATTGTGCAAGCTTGCATCGGGCTCCTGGCGGGTCTGACGCAAGCTTGCTCGTTCAACAGCGAACCTGTAGAAATGCAGAAACCAGTAATATATCAAGTGTTTACGCGTCTGTTCGGCAACGACGTAAACGTGAACGAGCACAATGGCGACAAGGCGGTGAACGGCTGTGGCACCATGGCAGCCTTCACGCCCAAGGCCTTGGAAGAGATACGCAAGCTCGGCGCTACACATATCTGGTACACGGGCATCATAGAGCATGCCACACAGACCGATTACACGGCCTATGGCTTTGCCCATGACCACCGTGCCATAGTCAAGGGCAAGGCCGGCTCGGCTTATGCCATCAAGGACTACTACGATGTCGACCCCGATATCGCCACCAGTGTGCTGGCGCGCATGCAGGAGTTTGAAGCCTTGGTGCAGCGCTCTCACGAGGCTGGCCTGAAGGTTATCATCGATTTCGTACCCAACCACGTGGCCCGTCAGTACCACAGCGACGTCTGCCCCGAAGGCACCGAGGACCTCGGCGCTTCCGACGATACTACTACACATTTCTCGCCGCGCAACAACTTCTACTATTTCCCCGGCGAGCAGCTTCAGGCTGATTTCGACCTCAAGGCCGACGAACCCGAGCCCTACGTGGAGCAGCCCGCCCGCGCCACCGGCAACGACGTGTTCTCGGCTTTCGCCCACAAGGACGACTGGTATGAAACCGTGAAGCTGAACTACGGCGTAGACTATACTGCAGGACGCGTCAATCACTTCGACCCGGTGCCCTCGACATGGGAAAAGATGCTCAACATCCTGCAATTCTGGGCAGGCAAGGGCATCGACGGCTTCCGCTGCGATATGGCGGAAATGGTGCCATGCGAGTTCTGGGGCTGGGCTATCCCCAAGGTCAAGGAGGCTCATCCCGAACTGGTGTTCATTGCTGAGATCTACGGTCCCGACGCCTATCGCCGCTATATCCACGAAGGCGGTTTCGACTATCTCTATGATAAGGTAGGCCTTTATGACACACTCCGCGCAGTAACCTGCGGCAATGCCAACGCCGCCGCCATTACCTCGTGCTGGCAGGCTGTGGATGATATCCGCCCACACATGCTCTCGTTCCTCGAGAACCACGACGAGCAGCGCATCGCATCCGACTTCTTTGCCGGCGACGGCGAGCGTGGACGTGCTCCGATGATTGTGGCTGCAACTTATAGCACAGGTCCCGTGATGATGTATTTCGGTCAGGAACTGGGCGAGCGCGCCATGGACGACGAAGGCTTCAGCGGGCGCGACGGCCGCACCACTATCTTCGACTACTGGACCGTGAACACCATTTACCGCTGGCGCAACAAAGGTAAGTTCAACGGCAAGCAGCTCACACCGCAAGAGGTTGAGCTTCAAGGCTTTTATGCCAAGCTCTTAAACCTCTGCTCCACCGAGCGTGCCATCAGCGAAGGCGACTTCTTCGACCTCATGTACGTCAACCAGCAGGGCGGTTCGTTTAATCCGCATCGCCACTACGCCTACCTACGCCGCGCAGGCAAAGAGGTGCTGCTGTGCGTAGCAAATTTCGATGATAAACCGGCCGAAGTGGATATAAATATCCCTGACTCGGTATTCCAGATCTACGGCCTCAAGCCCAAAGCCAAGGCTAAAGCCACCGACCTGCTCACCGACCAGGCTACAACCATAGCCTTCACGCCCGAGAAGCCTGCCCATGTCAGCCTGCCTGCCCTGGGCGGTGTAATCCTGAAAATGAAATAAAACACATAGACGTAACTCGTTTACAATCATGTCTTTCCCGATAATATATGTTGCTGCGATATTGGTATTCATGCTGGTGGCTTTGATGCGTGAATGCCTGCGCCCCGGCCTGATACTGTTCACGGCCGTGGTGCTGCTGCTTGTGGCAGGCATCATCAACCCCGAAGAGGCGCTGAAAGGTTTTTCCAACAAGGGCATGATCACGGTGGCGCTGCTCTACCTCGTCAGCGAAGGCGTGCGTAAGAGCGGTATTTTGGAACGGATTATCTTCCGCGTGCTGCCCAAGAAAAACGCTACGGTGACCTCTGCAGGCCTGCGCTTCTACCCTATCGTGACGCTTATCTCGGCCTTCTTCAACAATACGCCCGTGGTGGTCATCTTCGCTCCGATGATTAAGAACTGGGCACGTAAGATGAAGCTGCCGCCCACGAAATTCCTCATTCCGCTGTCCTACGCCACCGTCATCGGCGGTATCTGCACCTTGATAGGTACCACAACCAACCTTGTGCTGCACGGTATGCTGCTGCAGGAGGCCAAGGACGAGGCACTCGCCGTGGAGGAAGGCGGCGCTCCGGGACTGCTGATGAACTACGGCATCGATGGTATGTCGATGTTCGAGCTCTCGAAGGTCGGTATCTTCATCGCCATCACAGGCCTTATCTACTTGATTTTCTTCTCCAAGTACTTCCTGCCCGACAACCGCCGTTCCGAGGAAGAAGCGGCCGAACAGGACTTGGCACCGGGCATGACGCGCCACGAGGTGCTCCTCGGCAACCGTTTCCCCGGCCTCGGCAAGACCTTGCACGAGTTTGATTTCTATCGTCACTACGGCGCTCATGTCCGTGCTATCTCGCGCGGCGGTTCCATCGTCGAAGGCGACTTCATGAATATGCGTCTCACCCACGAGGATACTCTTATCATCGACGCCGACGACTCGTTTATGAAAGCCTGGGGCGACAGCCGTGTGTTCTGGATGATCAACCGCGTAGGCGACTACGAGCCTCCTATGGGACAGAAGAAACGCTGGTTTGCATTGGTGCTGCTCATACTGATGATTATCGGCGCCACCGTAGGCGAGCTCGAACCGGTGAAGCAGTATCTGGCGCAGTCGGAATTTGTGCAGGCTCACATGCCGGGCTTGAAGCTGGATATGTTCTTCTTCGTCTGCATCACGGTCATCATCATGGCCTGGACGCGAATGTTCTCGCCCCGTAAGTACACCAAGTTCTTCTCGTGGGACGTGCTGATAACCATTGCCTGCGCCTTCGCCATATCCACGGCGATGACCAAGAGCGGCTTCGCCGACTTCATAGCAGGATATATTATCTCGCTCACCGATATCGTCAAAGGATCGGAGTACGGCATCTTCATCATCCTGGCCGCCCTGTTCCTCATCACGAATATCTTCACCGAACTGATAACGAACAACGCAGCAGCTGCTCTCGCCTTCCCGTTGGCACTGGCAGTAAGCGAGAAGCTGGGAATGAATCCTATGCCCTTCGTCGTATGCATCTGCTTCGCTGCCAGCTCGGCATTCTCCACGCCTATCGGCTACCAGACAAACCTCATCGTGCAAGGCGTGGGCGGTTACAAGTTCAAGGACTTCGTCAAGGTAGGCCTGCCTATGAACCTCATCGTGTTTGTGCTCAGCGTCCTGCTCATTCCGTTCTTCTATAACATGATTTAGTCTCACCCTGAAGGATGCCCCGTGCCACTCCCGTCAGGGAGGGGGAGGCAAAGCCACCTTCAAGAAACACACATTTCTGATTAGAACATCAACATTAATATGACTACAGACGAAAATACATCGCGCCAGCCTATAACCTCCCAAAAGGGAGGAGCTGGGGGCGGAGCTGACATATATCCCGTCACTACCCTGCCCCGCTCTGCTCGTGAGCAGTTGCTCCATCAGCGCGGCATGATGATTTGGTTCACAGGCCTCAGCGGTTCGGGCAAATCGACCATTGCCCTCGGTGTGGAACGTGAGCTGCACCAGCGCGGCCTACTCTGTCGAATCCTCGACGGCGACAATATCCGTTCGGGCATCAATGCAGGCCTTGGCTTCTCGGCCGAAGACCGCCGCGAGAACATACGCCGTATTGCCGAAGTGGGCAAGCTGTTTGTAGATACCGGCATCATCACCCTTGCCGCCTTTGTCTCGCCAACAAACGAATACCGCCAGATGGCACGCGAGATAATCGGCGACAACGACTTCTTCGAGGTCTACGTTTCAACGCCCCTTGAGGAATGTGAGCGGCGCGATGTGAAAGGACTCTATGCCCGGGCACGCCGAGGAGAAGTGAAGGATTTCACAGGCATCAGCGCACCATTTGAGGTGCCCGAGCACCCTGCACTCGACATCGACACCAGCAAACAGCCCTTGGAAACAAGCGTCCAACAGGTGGTTGACCTGGTGCTCAAGCTAAACAAATAGGTCTACAAAAACTGACCTTCAGCACGTCAACGCCCACACGTTTAGCCACAAAGCCTACACATACTGACGTAAAGGTCTACACATACTGACGTAAAGGCTTACACATACTGACGTAAAGGCTTACACAAACGGTCGAATAAGCCTTTCCCACCAATGGGAAAAACTCAGTCCTCGCAAGAGGCTCCAACATAAGAAAACAAGATAAACTACATTATGAATAACTACCATCTTTCACATCTTCAGGAACTTGAGGCCGAAAGTATTCACATCATACGCGAAGTGGCGGCCGAATTCGAGAACCCCGTTATGCTCTACAGTATAGGTAAGGACAGCTCCGTAATGGTGCGACTGGCTGAAAAAGCCTTCGCACCCGGCAAGGTACCCTTCCCGCTGATGCACATCGACTCGAAATGGAAGTTCAAGGAGATGATTCAGTTCCGCGACGAATACGCCAAGAAATATGGTTGGAACCTCATCGTGGAGTCCAACATGGAGGCGTTCAATGCCGGCGTAGGACCTTTCACCCACGGTTCAAAGGTTCACACCGATTTGATGAAGACCAAAGCCCTGCTCGATGCGCTGAACAAACATAAGTTCGACGCCGCCTTCGGCGGTGCCCGTCGCGACGAGGAGAAGAGCCGTGCCAAGGAACGCATCTTCTCGTTCCGCGACCAGTTCCAGCAGTGGGACCCCAAGAACCAGCGCCCTGAGCTGTGGGACATCTACAATGCCCGAATCCACAAAGGCGAGAGCATCCGCGTGTTCCCGCTGTCCAACTGGACGGAGCTTGATATCTGGCAGTATATCCGCCTCGAGAAGATTCCCATCGTGCCGCTCTACTATGCCAAGGAACGTCCTTGTGTGGAAATCGACGGCAACCTAATCATGGCCGACGACGATCGTCTGCCCGAGAAATATCGCCCATTGATCAAGCCCCGCATGGTCCGTTTCCGCACCCTCGGCTGCTGGCCGCTGACCGGAGCCGTTGAGAGCAACGCCACCACCATCGAGGAGATTGTGGAGGAGATGATGACCACCACCAAGAGCGAGCGCACTACCCGTGTCATCGACTTCGACCAGGAAGCGTCGATGGAGCAGAAGAAACGCGAAGGTTACTTCTAAACAAGTCCTGTTTGTTGCGACTCTGTCGCAACACAAAAACCAACAGCCCTATGACAGACGACAACACTATGCCAACCATACCTGAGGCTTCCACACCGGGCCCCATCACCACCATGCCCGAGGGTTCTTCGCATAGCGAAGCGGCAAAGCCAAGCACTCCCGAGGCCTCCCAAGCCTCGTCAATCGATGCCGCAGAGGAAGCCGCTTTGCAAATCGATGAGCGCCAGCTCACACGCCAAGCCCTCTGGGAGCGCAAGCTTTTGGACTTCAGCCTGCGCAACAACCTGCTGAACACGCGCCTCGGCAAGCGCGCCGTGCAGTTCATCTCCTTCGAGGTGAACAAGATGGAAGACCTCTTGCAGACAGGCGAGAACTACACTGTTCAGCCGTGGCCCGAAGGTCGCAAGAAGCTCGAGACGGCCGACGGTATCTTCCATTCAGCCTCTCAAGCCGCCGAGCTCAAACCGCAGTTCGACGAGGATATCAAAGCACACAAGCTGTTGACATATCTCAGCGCGACCGAGCTGAAGCCCGTGCTTACGAACCTCTATCGAGGTGCCCGCACAGCACTCGAGGAAAACGGTGCCAACTCTCTTTTCATAGCCATCGGCATGCTCAAATGGTTTGTAACCGAGAAGAGCGACCAGCCGCGTTACGCGCCTATCCTCCTTTTACCGGTCGACATAGTGCGCAACGGCGGCGGCTACATAGTCCGACTGCGCGACGAGGAGACAATTATGAACATCACTCTCGTAGAATTCCTACGTCAGCAGTTCAAGCTCTTAGTACCGTCGTTCGATACCCTGCCCACTGACGAGAGCGGAGTAGATGTGTCGGCCGTTTTTGCAGCGCTGCGCAAGGCCATTGAGCAGCACCAGCGTTGGGAAGTGCTCGACGAAAGCATGCTCGGCCTCTTCTCGTTCAATAAGTTCGTGATGTGGAATGATATCCACACCAATGCCGAGAAACTGCAGCAGAGTCCTGTGGTACAGAGCCTCGTGGAACGCCGGTTGACGTTTGCCGACGACGGCACAGGCACTGATGTACACCAGTTCGACCTCACCGCCAAGCCCGCAGACATCGCTACGCCTATCAGCGTGGACAGCTCACAGTTGGAAGCCGTTATCGAGAGCGGCGAAGGCAAGAGCTTCATCCTCTACGGCCCTCCGGGAACGGGTAAGAGCCAGACCATTACCAATATGATTGCCAACGCCCTCTACCAGGGCAAGCGCGTGCTCTTCGTTGCCGAGAAGATGGCTGCTTTGAGCGTCGTGCAGAAGCGCTTGGCAAAGATAGGATTAGACCCGTTCTGCCTGGAGCTGCATTCGAACAAAGTGACCAAAACGCACTTCCTGGAACAGCTGCAACAGGCACTCGATGTGACTCACGGTCATGTGAGCGAGGATTTCGAGAAACGGTCGGCAGAGCTCTTTGCCCTGCGCCAGCAGCTGAACGGATATATGCAAGCCGTGCACAAGAACGGCGCCTGCGGTTTATCGGTTTACGACTGCATCGAGCGTTACCTGGCATGCAACGAGGCTGAGCCCGTTGACACAGCCATGAACTACGCCAGCACAAAGACTGCTGCCGAACTAGAGGACGTGAGCAAGGAGCTCACGCAGCTGGACGCCATCTTCCAAGTGACGGGACATCCCCACGGACATCAGCTCGCCGGCTTGGCACCGAGCAGCGACAGGCGCGAAAGCCTCGCGCAACTGGAAACGCTGCTGCGGCAGTTGCAGACGACCAACGAGCAGCCCGCCAGCCTCATCAGCGAATGGCAGGCCATCAGCAAGAAATGGTTCCTGCCCAGATTCTTTGCCAAAAACAGCTTCGTGAAGCGGTTGCAGAAGATTGACCCATCGCTCAATAAGGCCAAGGCCGACGCTTTCGTCGAAAGCCTGAAACAGGTCAGCGACACCGCCTCATCCTTCAACCCCGCCGCATGGCTGGCAAATAAGGAACAGTGGCGCGAGTGGTTCCAATGGTCGAGCCGCCGTGCTCAGCTCATCGCCGAAGGCTGGCAGCCTGCCGTGGACTACATCGAAGCCGGACATACTGGCGCAGAAACAGCCAATGCCCTCGCGCGGGTACTTTATAAAGAATGGTCGCTGACAATGATCGACGCAGACGACGAACTGCGCCAGTTCAGCGGAATGGTGTTCGAAGATGTCATCAACCGCTATCGGCAGCTTACCGAGCACTTCCAGGAACTGACCAAGAAAGAGCTCTACTGCCGTTTGGCAGCACGAATCCCAAATATCACCATCGAAGCCGCCAAGGGCGAGGTGACAAACCTCAAACGCTATATCGCCAACGGCGGCAGAGGCACCAGCATACGTCGCATCATAGACCAGATACCGAACCTGATGCCCAAGCTCTGCCCATGCATGTTGATGAGTCCCATCAGCGTGGCACAGTTCATCGATTTGGATCAGCCTAAGTTTGACCTCGTCATCTTCGACGAAGCATCGCAGATGCCTACCTCGGAGGCCGTAGGAGCCATAGGGCGCGGCAAGGCGCTCATCGTGGTGGGCGACAACAAACAGATGCCGCCGACCAGCTTCTTTGATACTCAGCAAGTGGACGACGAAGATGCCGAACTCGACGACCTCGACAGCATCCTCGACGATTGCCAGGCGCTGACCATACCCGGCCATTACCTCGCATTCCACTACCGTTCGAAGCACGAGTCGCTCATTGCCTTCTCCAATCAGGAGTACTACGAAGGCCGTCTCTTCACCTTCCCGTCGGCCGACGACCGCCTGCAGAAGGTGTCGCTCGTGAAGGTCGAGGGTACATACGACAAAGGCGGCAAGCGCAGCAACCGCGCCGAAGCCGATGCTGTGGTAAAGGAAATTCTGCGCCGGTTGTCCGACGATGAATTGTCGAAGCGAAGCATTGGCGTGGTGGCCTTCTCCATGGCACAGCAGAACCTCATCGAAGATGTGCTGATGGACGAACTGGCCAAGTACCCCGACCTCGAAGGCAAGGCCTTCCAAGTGGAAGAACCTATCTTCATCAAGAACCTCGAGAACGTACAGGGCGATGAGCGCGACGTCATTCTGTTCAGCGTAGGCTACGGTCCCGACAAGGACGGCAACGTAAGTATGAACTTCGGACCGCTTAACAACCGCGGCGGTGAACGCCGGCTGAACGTGGCCGTGTCGCGTGCCCGCTATGAGATGATTGTCTATTCCACGCTCCGCGCCGAGCAGATTGACTTACGCCGTTCGAAGGCGCTGGGCGTTGAGGGACTGCAGAAATTCCTGAAATATGCCGAGACGGGGCAGCTCATCAAGAGCGATGCTTCAGGCAACGCCGCAGGCTCTGCCAGCGACGCCGTAGCTGAGGACATAGCCGCCACCATCAAGGCCATGGGCTATGAGACCACTACAGCCGTCGGACGTTCATTGTTCAAAGTTGACGTGGCGGTAGTTGATCCATCCGACAGCGAGCGCTACTTGCTCGGCATACTCATCGACAACCCGGCACGTAATGCCACGAAGATAGCCCGCGACCGCGAACTCACCCAACCGTCGGTACTTCAAGGCCTCGGGTGGAAAGTGCTCCGCGTGTGGAGTGTAGATTGGATGCAGAACCGCCAGCGCGTCATCGACGCCATCGTGGCAGCCATAGAAGGCAACGGCCCTGCTAAGCCGCAGGCGGCTCCGCTCAGCCTGGCTGCTCCGACCATCGTGGCCGAGAAGACTAAAGTGCCAAAGCCCATAGCCGTAAAGGCCTCGACGGGCGAGAAGCGCGATATCGATGAAATCCCCGAGGATAAGATCGACGCTGTGGTGCTGCAGGTGATTAAGGAACAGCTGTCGCTGTCGCTCGACGACATCAAGCTGGCTGCCAATCGCGTTTTAGGCTACACACGCCGCACGACACGTATCGACAACGCCATCACCCGTAGCGTGGCACGCCTGATCAGCAGCAAGCAAATCATTCGCGACGGCGAGAACCTAAAAATTAACAATTAATGCCGTTATCACGCTAATTCATTCGTTATCACGTTATTTCGTTATCACGCCAACTCTTTCGTTATCACGTTATCACGTTATTTCGTTATTACGCTTAATCTTTCGTTATCACGCCAAAATCATATCACATGAGTTCACAACTTGATATTAAAGCCTATCTCGACGCAGACGAACAGAAAGACCTGTTGCGCCTGCTGACAGCAGGAAGCGTCGACGATGGAAAATCGACGCTTATCGGACGTCTGCTCTTCGACTCCAAGAAACTCTACGACGACCAGCTCACAGCCCTTGAACGCGACAGCAAACGCGTGGGCAACGCCGGCGACAGCATAGACTATGCCCTGTTGCTCGACGGCCTTAAGGCAGAACGCGAGGAAGGTATCACCATCGACGTGGCCTACCGCTATTTCTCGACAAACAAACGTAAGTTCATCATTGCCGACACTCCGGGACACGAGCAGTACACCCGAAACATGATCACGGGCGGCTCCACGGCCAACCTTGCCATTATCCTCATCGATGCACGCAAGGGCGTCATCACACAAACGCGCCGCCACACTTTCCTCGTATCGCTGCTCGGCATCAAGCATATCGTGCTGGCTGTGAATAAGATGGACCTCGTGAATTTCGACAAGAAGGTCTTCGATGCCATCGTCAACGACTATCTCATGCTCACCGACCACCTCGGCATTGAGGACGTGACATGCTTCCCGCTTTCAGCTCGCGACGGCGACAACGTAGTGGAGAAGAGCGAACGCACGCCCTGGTACAACGGCCCTGCCCTACTCGACTTCCTCGAGACGGTGCCTATCCATGCCGACCGCAACTACAAGGACTTCCGCTATCCTGTGCAGTATGTCCTGCGCCCCGACCTTAACTTCCGCGGCTTCTGCGGTAAGGTGGCAAGCGGCATAGTCAAGGTGGGCGACGAGGTGATGGCTCTGCCCTCGATGAAAAAGAGCAAGGTAAAGAGCATCGTCACCTACGAAGGTGAGCTGAAGGAGGCTTTCCCGCCGCAGAGCGTGACCATCACCCTCGAGGACGAAATAGACATCAGTCGCGGAGAGATGATTGTGCACCCCGACAACCTTCCGCATATCGGTCGTCATTTCACTACGATGCTGGTATGGATGGACGAAGAGCCTATGGACACCTCCAAGCAGTTCTTCCTCAAACACAACACCAATACCACGCGAGCTACAATTGCCGCCATACGTCATCGCATCGATGTGAACACCTTGGCACGCAAGGAAGGAGAAGCCTTCCAACTCAACGAGATTGGCCAGGTGGATATTCTCACCGCCAAGACGCTCTTCTTCGACGCTTACACTGAGAACCGTCAGACTGGAGCCTTCATCCTCATTGACCCGATTACCAACAACACATCTGCCGTAGGCATGATCTTGAAGCCTCTTGACGAGAGCGCCCTCGAGAACGACCTTGTGCCAGTCCTCGACCTCAATAAACTCGGTATCGCCAAGGAGCACCACGAAGCTATTGAGACCGCTGTCAAAGAGTTAGCTCGCCAAGGCTTGGAAATAAAGATTATAAAGTAGAAAATGGGACTTTTAAAATTCGAAGACCTTCCTGTCAACCCGCTCGTCGGAGCCGACTGGAAAACGTTCAAAGAAATGACTGCCGGACGACCTATCGATAAAGGTTTCCGGACTAAATACTATCTTACGAAGAGCATCTGCCGACTATTGTCAACGCTGACGCCAATCCAAGAACATCGCTACAGGAAACTGTTGGCCGACAAGCCTTTGGAGCACGATCCATTGTTCATCCTTGGTCACTGGCGGTCGGGAACGACTTTCGTTCACAACATCTTTGCCAAGGACGAGCACTTCGGGCACACGACGACCTACCAGACCGTGTTCCCACACTTGATGATGTTTGGGCAACCGTTCTTCAAATTCATGATGAACGTCTTCATTCCCAACCGCCGACCTACCGACGGCATGGAGCTGACGCCTGATACGCCGCAGGAAGAGGAGTTTGCACTGAACAATACCATGCCCTACTCCTACTACGATTTCTGGTACTTCCCCAAATCGATGCTCGAATACTGCGACCGCTGGCTTACTTTCGAGAAGATTACGCCCGAAGAGAAGCGCGCATATCAAGAGGCTTTCATGAAGATTGTAAAGATCTCGCTTTGGAACACAGGCGGCACTCAGTATCTCTCGAAGAATCCACCTCACACGGGACATGTAAAAGCGCTGGTAGAACTGTTCCCCAACGCGAAGTTTATCTACCTCATGCGCAATCCGTACACGGTATTCGAATCCACCCGCTCGTTCTTTACACAGACTTGTGCACCTCTGCGACTGCAGGACGTCAGCGATGACCAGATTGAGGAATTCGCCATTGAGGTGTACCCACGTTTGTACAAAGCATATCAGGAGCAGAAGAAGTTCATCCCCGAAGGCAACCTCTACGAGGTTAAGTTTGAGGAGTTTGAACGTGATGCCTATGGCACTACCAAGGATATCTACTCCAAGTTAGGACTGCCCGGCTGGGAAGAATCGGAAGCAGCCATTCGTGCCTATCTTGAAAGCAAACGCGGCTACAAGAAGAACGAATACGAGTACAAGCCCCGCACTATCCAACTCGTCAACGAGCACTGGGGACAGGCCATCGACGACTGGGGCTACGACAGACGAGGATAAAATCGTCGTGAATAAGAACGTGTATTAAACAAGGATTATCATGCAGTCCCTTCGTGAATTATACAGAATAGGAACGGGGCCTTCGAGCAGCCATACCATGGGGCCGCAAGCTGCTGCCCGTCAGTATCTTGAGCGCCACCCCGAAGCAACGGCCTTTGACGTTACACTCTATGGCTCGCTTGCCGCTACAGGCAAGGGGCATATGACCGACGTTGCCATCCTGCGTGTGCTTGAAGCTCAGGCTCCAGTCGATTTACATTGGAAGCCTACGGTCTTTCTGCCGTTTCATCCTAATGGGATGAAGTTTGCTGTGCGTAAGGCCGACGGCTTGCTCGAGGACGAATGGACTGTGTATAGTATCGGCGGCGGAGCTTTGTCAGAGGGAAATGTCACCGAACCATCAAGCCAGGAAAGCGCACAGGTATACCCTTTGACAACCATGAAGGAAATCATGCACTGGTGTCAGGAAACGGGCCACGCCTTCTGGGAATACGTAGAACAATGTGAGGGCAAGGAGATATGGGATTTCCTCAGAGAGGTATGGCTCGTGATGCAAGCCGCCGTGGAACGCGGCATTGACCACGAAGGTATTCTGCCCGGCCCATTGGGACTGCAGCGCAAGGCACCTATCTATTACACCAAGGCCAAGGGGTACAAGGCAAACCTTCAGAGCTCGGGCTTGGTATATGCCTATGCGTTGGCCGTCAGCGAGGAGAATGCCTCAGGAGGAGTCATCGTCACAGCTCCTACTTGCGGTTCTTGCGGTGTGCTGCCAGCGGTGCTTTATCACTTAGGTCACAACCACGCCTTCTCGGAGGAGCGTATTCTTCACGCCTTAGCCACAGCCGGACTAATCGGCAACTTGGTTAAGTTCAATGCCAGCATCAGCGGCGCCGACGTAGGCTGTCAGGGTGAGGTCGGCGTAGCCAGCGCCATGGCTTCAGCAGCAGCCTGCCAACTCTTCGGCGGTTCGGTGGCTCAGATAGAATACGCTGCGGAAATGGGCTTGGAGCACCACCTCGGCATGACCTGCGACCCCGTGTGCGGACTCGTGCAGATTCCTTGCATTGAACGCAATGCCTTTGCGGCAGCCCGTGCCCTCGATGCCAACTTCTATGCTTCGCTTTCCGATGGTCAGCATCGGGTAAGCTTCGACCGGGTAGTCCGCGTGATGAAACAAACCGGCCACGACCTGCCTTCGCTTTACAAAGAGACAAGCGAAGGCGGCCTGGCCAAGCATTTAGAGGATTAAACTCTTATCGTTCTGCCCTCATCGGGTTATTCAAAAAGTCGGCATAAGCAAGGCGGATGCCGTCCTCAAGTTCCGTGCGATAAGTCCAACCGAGAGCTGTTGCCTTGCTGACGTCAAGCAGCTTGCGTGGCGTGCCGTTGGGACGAGTAGTGTCCCACTCTACCCTACCTTCATATCCTACCACCTTGGCAACGAGTTCGGTAAGGGCTTTTATCGTAAGTTCCTTACCTGTGCCGGCATTGACGGTCTCGTTGCCGCTGTAGTTGTTCATCAGGAACACACAGAGGTTAGCCAGATCGTCGACATAGAGGAACTCGCGCAGGGGACTGCCGTCGCCCCAGCAGACTACAGATTCAGCACCACTCACCTTGGCTTCGTGGAAACGACGAATGAGAGCAGGCAGCACATGGGAATGCTCGGGATGATAGTTGTCGTTGGGGCCGTATAAGTTAGTGGGCATGACGGAGATGTAGTCAGTGCCGTACTGACGATTAAGGAACTCGCAGTACTTCAAGCCGCTAATCTTTGCAAGGGCATATGCCTCGTTTGTCTTCTCGAGTTCGCCGGTCAGGAGGCACGACTCCGTCATCGGCTGCGGTGCCAATCGAGGATAGATGCACGATGAACCGAGGAACTCAAGTTTCTTGCAGCCGTTCTTCCAGGCTGCATGAATGACGTTCATCTCAAGGATCATGTTGTCGTACATGAAGTCGGCCAAGGCGTTTTGATTGGCAACAATACCGCCCACCTTGGCAGCAGCAAGAAAGACATACTCAGGTTTCTCCTGGGCAAAGAATGCCTCAACGTCGACCTGGCGCGTCAAGTCCAGTTCAGCGTGAGTACGAGTGATGATATTAGTATATCCTTGGCGTTGCAGCTCGCGAACTATGGCACTTCCCACCATACCGCGATGACCGGCAACATATATCTTTGACGATAGTTCCATCTGTTGTTAATGAAAAATGAAAAGTGAAAAATGAAAAGTGAAAAGTGAAAAATGAAAGGTGAAAAGTGAAAGGTGAAAAGTGAAAAAGGAGATGGATTAGTCTTCGAGTTGTGAACGAAGATAGAGCTTGCGCACTTTCTTCATGTCGTGCTGTACCATGATCTTGACAAGGTCCTCGAATGAGGTCTTGTGAGGATTCCAACCCAGCACCTGCTTAGCTTTCGACGGGTCACCGAGGAGTTGGTCCACCTCGGCAGGACGGAAGTATTTGGGATCCACCTCGACCAGCACCTTACCCGTTGCTATATCTATTCCTTTTTCCTCGACGCCTTCACCTTCCCAGCGAAGTTCAATGCCCACCTCCTTGAAGGCCAGCGTGCAGAACTCGCGCACGGAATGGTACTCGCCGGTGGCTATCACGTAATCATCGGGCTGTTGCTGCTGCAGGATAAGCCACATACATTCCACATAATCTTTTGCGTAACCCCAGTCGCGAAGGGCATTGAGATTGCCGAGATAGAGCTTATCCTGAAAACCTTGTGCTATACGTGCTGCGGCAAGGGTTATCTTACGTGTCACGAAGGTCTCGCCACGGCGCTCGCTCTCGTGGTTGAAAAGGATGCCATTGCAACAATACATGCCGTAGCTCTCGCGGTAGTTCTTCATAATCCAATAGCCGTAGAGCTTAGCAACGCCATAAGGCGAGCGGGGATAGAAGGGTGTTGTTTCCTTCTGCGGCACTTCCTGCACGAGTCCGAACAGCTCGGATGTTGAAGCCTGATAAATACGGCATTTCTTTGCCAGACCTGCAATGCGCACTGCTTCAAGAAGACGCAGAACGCCCATAGCATCAGCCTCAGCCGTAAACTCAGGAACATCGAACGACACCTTGACGTGGCTCTGTGCTGCCAAGTTATATATCTCATCAGGCTGTACCTCAGAGATAATACGAATAAGCGAAGAACTGTCGGTCATATCACCCCAGTGGAGGTTAACGAGACGTTTCTTCTTCATATCGCGAACCCATTCGTCAAGGTAGAGGTGCTCGATGCGACCTGTGTTGAAAGATGAACTGCGACGAAGGATGCCGTGCACTTCATAACCTTTCTCTATAAGAAATTCGGCAAGGAAAGAACCGTCCTGGCCTGTGATACCTGTGATTAAAGCGGTCATGTTTATAGTTGAGAGTTTAGAGTTAAATGTTGAGAGTTAGATTATCTGAATCAGAAATCGAAGTCAAGGCAGAAACGAACGCCATGTTTCTTTACTCCCGGATAGTGGAGATAGTTGAGACGACGGACGTAATCAATGCGTATGACCTTGAGGATATTATGCAAACCGATATTCATCTCCATATAAGGCACTGAATTCATGGGATGCACTATGCAGACACCTTCGCGCGAAGGCATTTCAAAGAGGACGTCGGACATAGCGTTGCGCGGAGCAAACGGGTCGTTCTTGCTGCTAAGATGTCCATATAAAGCCTTGAAGCCTATCACCTCGCGAAGCTTGAGGTGCTTGAGCAGCGGTATACGATTAAGCACCTTACCCGAAAGGTCCCATTCCGCCATAAATGAGGCGTAGCGGTCGTTGACAAACTCGAGGTTGTTGATCATCGAGAACATGTTACGCGTGATGATATAGCTGTTGTTTGCCACTGGCATGATGAGTAGTGGGAATGGTACACGGTTCCACTGCACACCGCCTCGAACGCTGATGTCAATACGTCCGTATGAGTTCAGCCATATGCGTTCGTAGGCTGTAAGTTCGGTGAGGTTGTAATGGTAACGATTGTTCAACACGCCCTTAAGGCCAACGGTATGAGCAAGCGAAAAGACTGGATTGTTGTGGTTCACAACATGACGACGCTGCTTGGTGTTGATTACTTCCTCACCGGGAGCCCATCGGAGCGATGTGGTAATATCTGCCATATGGAAACTATTGACACACTCACCGTTGAGTTGCCGATAGAAAAGTGAGCCGCGTGGATTCAACTCAGAAGCCTTGAACTGAAGTTTAAGGTCGAGATGGGCATTGGTCTCCAACTCATACCGGGCTGTCCACTGACGGTTGAGCATCAGGTGGTCTACGGTCTGCGTTTTGAAAGATATCCATACGTTATCCTTGTCGCGACCGTTCTGCCACATGAAATCTGCCGGCGAGAAGACGTCTTTCTGATAGGAAGCCATAACCGAATGGCGGGGCCATTCGCCCGAAGAATATTTCTTGCGAAGGAACGAGTACTCCACTTCAGCCAGACCATACCATTCCTTGCTACTTAGGCCGTAAGCGGCATAACCTTTCAGGAAGAGATGTGGATGTAGGTTTGCCGTGGTTTGTCCACCCAACCGCAGACGATAGCCGTCGATGAAGTTGTGCGATACGGTGCTCATGAGCGGCCCGATATCAAACGGACTGCGCTTGGGATTGAGGCTCGTTGGTACGAAATTGCTCACTGCGCTACGCACAATGAACATAGGAAAGCTACGAAGGGACCGAGCCTGCAGCTGCGCCGTCGTGGAAGCGAGATTTGCCTCAGCCGTGGACAGACTATCGGCACGACGGGCCTGCCAGAACGTTTCATCATCGGTCTCTGCACTACCCTCTCGTCGCACGTCACTGGGCATGAAATAGATATCAGGTATGCTGTCGGTCTGGTAACCGCTGTATTGCGTAGCACGATGAAGCATCGCCAAGCGCTGCTTCTTCACAACGCCGAACTCTGCGAAGAGGTCGTCGGTGCGGAGCACGCGCTGGCCGTTGGGCAAATCAATAAAACGCTGTTCTATAACCAGATTTGAAACGAAATTCACACTCGAGCGAAGCGGCAGATGCAAAGTACATTGTTGTACCCGGTAGGTGCTATCATCCAACACATTGAGATAGCCAGAGAAACCAAAGTCCTGCGGATTCTGAGGCACAAAGTTCAAGCGTATAACGCGTTCTTTGTCTATCTCGCACGTGTCGAGGATGAAGAATTGGAAGAACGAGATTGCAGCGCGCGACGACAGAGGGCTCGTGAACTTACGTTCGAAAAGTGTGATGACATCGTCGTAGACGTTGACGTCGGTAAAGATGCTCTGCAATACCGTATTCACCATATCACCTTCGGCAAACATATCCGTAACACCTTCAGTATGAGTACCTAAGATATAGTTACGTTCACGCTTTGGCTGGCGGCTACGCAAATGTTGTGAGGCTGTTTCGGTATAGCCGAACGGCAATATATACTTACCTGTTTGCGGGCAATACTCTATCTGCCTTTTCAGCAGAGGGCGCTGAAAGAGAGCCAAGGAGTCCTTCGCGCGCGAACTTATATTATTATAAGCATATGTCAGGCGTTGGTATTTGTTGTAACGGACATAGTCGTTGTGCGAGAGGTCGTGATCTGCCTTGGCGGCTATTACCTTACGCATAAGTTCTACCGCCGGATTACCCTTACGTTTGTATCGCTGACGCTTGGGCTTTACCGTCACCTGCTCAAGGTCGCGCTCGCGAACGTCATGCTCCGCCTGACCCCATGCCAAAGGACATAGTGTCAAGAATAGGAAGACAAATGCGAGGCGACGTAGCATTAGCAAGCCTTGAAGCTCATGTCAAGCCCCTTGACGCTGTGCGTAAGGGCACCTACAGAGATGAAGTCGACGCCACACTCAGCGTAGTCGCGCAGGTTATCGATTGTTATGCCACCGCTCGATTCCGTCTCAAAACGATGATTGATGATTTCCACCGCTTTCTTGGTATTGGCAGGTGTGAAGTTGTCGAGCATGATACGGTCTACTCCACCGATGGCCAGCACCTGGTTTAATTCATCGAAATTGCGCACTTCGATCTCTATCTTCAGATCCTTTCCTTTTGCCTTCAGGTATTCGTGGCATCGATTGATGGCATTTGCTATACCACCGGCAAAATCCACATGGTTGTCCTTGAGGAGAATCATATCGAAAAGACCTATACGATGGTTCACACCACCGCCTATCTTCACGGCTTCCTTCTCCAGAATACGCATTCCCGGCGTGGTCTTGCGCGTATCAAGGACACGGGTGCCAGTACCTTCGAGACGCTCGACATATTTGTGAGTCATAGTAGCTATTCCCGACATACGCTGCATGATGTTCAGCATCAGACGCTCTGTCTGCAGAAGGCTCTGCACACGGCCGGTTACAATCATAGCGATATCGCCTGGCTTGACGTGAGATCCATCGGGGATGAACACCTCTACTTGCATCTCAGGGTCAAACCGATGGAAGACCTCCTTGGCCACATCAATACCGGCGAGGATGCCCTCTTCCTTGATCAGCAATTTGCTCTTGCCCATCGCATCAGCGGGGATGCAACATAAAGTGGTATGATCACCGTCGCCGATGTCTTCGGCAAAAGCCAGGTCTATTAACCTATCAATGAGTGAAGCCTCTTTCTCTGTCCTTCCCGCAAGGATGGACGTATTCTCTATTGACAGTTGGTTTTCCTTGTTCATAATTCAATAAAACGCTTTATATTAATGGTTAGCAATGTTTTGCTTTCATTACTCGAACCTCATAACCCTGGCAGGATGAATCCTGGATACGAGATAAGTAGGAATTATGAGGGTGAGCACTGAGATAATCAGTGAGGCAACGACAAGAATTATCAGCAAAGGCCATGAGAACTCAATAGGCACAGTGTCGATATAATATGTCGAGGCATCAAGACGAACCAAATGGAAGTACTTTTGCAGGAAGGCCAGGCCAAGACCTAAGACCAGTCCGAGAGCTACGCCCCGTAGCACCAGACGTGTTGCAAAGTGGAGGAAGATACGGCGTATCTGTCCGTTCGTGGCTCCCATACTCTTCATCACGGCAATGAAATTCGTTCGCTCGAGAATAATTATGAGCAGACCCGACACCATCGTAAACAGACTAAGCACCAGCATCAAGGCTAAGATGACGTAGACATTGGTGTCGATAAGGTCCAACCATGTGAAGATTCCGGGATAGAGTTCGTTTATCGATTGCACCGAATAGTCTACCCCATAGTCATCCTGAGTATGGTTGTATCGCTTGACAAAAGCGGTAGTAAGGTCGTCTGTGTCATTGAAATTATCAAGCAGAACCTCTGCGCCGGCATACTGATCGGATTCCCAACTATTCAGACGTTGAGTGGTATAGATGTCTGTGAAGACCAACCGTCCGTCGAACTCACGTAAATGCGTCTCATAAACACCTACGATGGTGAAGCGGCGCGCCTTAACCTGTTCGGCAAAGAAATAAGCATATACACGGTCACCAACGTGCAGTTGGAGCTCATTACACGCTGAACGCGAGAGTGTTATCTCGTTTGAGCTCTTCTTTGAGTTGAAGCGCGGCAAACGACCTTCTACTATGTTCCGAGCCAGGAACGTAGTATCGTAGTCCTCGCCCACCCCACGAAAAACAACACCTTTGAAAGCCTTATCGGTCTTCAACATGCCGGTCTTTGTGCAAAACGTCTGCACATGATGCACACCCTTCGTGGCCTTTATCTCACCTAGCATCTTCTTGCTGAAAGCTATAGGCTGGGCCTCAGCATTGAAAATGCTCTGATAATTGATTATCTCGATATTGCCACCGAAGCCGATTACCTTTTGCCTAATCTCCTTCTTGAAACCTAAGACTATGCAAACCGACAGAATCATAACCATCAGTCCCACGGCTATTCCCCAAACAGCTATGGTCACGGCGGGACGCGAAACTCTGCGCTCTTCATTACGAAGAGCAAACAACCGATTCGCTATGGATGATTCGAATGGCAATTAAGGATAAAATGCCCTGCAAAGCAGGCTTGAAATATTAACTGTTATTGCTTAGCTTTCAACTGGTTGTAAGTTTCCAGAGCTTTGCTCAGGATAAACAGAGCTCGCACCAGGTCTTCTTTCTTCAGAACATAAGCCAGACGAACCTCATTGCGACCAAGGCCAGGTGTGGTGTAGAAACCTGCTGCAGGTGCCATCATAACGGTCTCGCCTTCGTATTCAAAGTCGCGCAAGCACCATGCACAGAAGTCCTCGGCATCTTCCACAGGGAGCTTCGCCACGGTGTAGAAGGCACCCATAGGTATGGGACTATATACGCCAGGTATACGGTTCAGTCCGTCGATCAAACACTTACGTCTTTCAACATATTCATCATATACTTCCAATGCATATTCTTCACCTGCATCCAGCGATGCTTCAGCAGCTATCTGTCCTACCAACGGGGGCGACAGACGAGCCTGACAGAATTTCATCACGGCTTGCCGAACATTCTTGTTTTTGGTAATCAAGGCACCGATACGTATACCGCATTCCGAATATCGCTTCGATACGGAGTCGATCAGCACCACGTTGTTCTCGATACCTTCCAAATGGCAGGCGCTGATATAAGGAGAGCCGGTGTAGATGAACTCGCGATAAACCTCATCGGAAAACAGGTAGAGATCATACTTCTTCACCAAGTCACGTATCTGGTTCATCTCACGACGTGTGTAGAGGTAGCCCGTCGGGTTATTGGGATTACAAATCAATATGGCTCGGGTGCGCTCGTTGATAAGCTCCTCGAATTTCTCAACCTTAGGGAGAGAGAAGCCTTCCTCGATGGTCGTCGTCACGGTGCGAATAACTGCCCCTGCCGAGATAGCGAAAGCCATATAGTTTGCATAAGCAGGCTCTGGCACTATTATCTCGTCGCCAGGGTTGAGGCACGAGAGGAAGGCGAAGAGCACAGCCTCTGAACCGCCGCTTGTGATGATGATATCATCGGCAGTGACGTCGATTTTATATTTCGCGTAGTAGTCGACAAGTTTCTGGCGATAGCTGAGGTAGCCCTGCGAAGGTGAATACTCGAGAATCTTGCGGTCGATACCGCGAATGGCGTCGAGGGCTGCTTTAGGCGTAGGCAGATCCGGCTGACCGATATTGAGATGGTAAACCTTGATGCCTCGCTGCTTGGCTGCATTAGCCAAAGGTGCCAGCTTACGAATAGGCGAAGCAGGCATTTCCCGGCCACGAACTGATATTTCCGGCATAACGTATGAAGTGTTTCTAATAAAAGCGGTGCAAAGGTACATTTTATATGCGAAAAGAGCAAAGAAGCGGGTGAATAAAATCCAAGAAATATATGATTTAAGTTATTTTCACTTTTCTTTTTGCGAAAACGTTTGCCACTTTCGAAGTTTTTGGTTTAATTTGCGCTATGAATGTTTAATTTTTAATCATTTACCTATGGAAGTAAGCAAGCTTTCGGGGCTGAAACGTGAAGATTTTCAGTCCACTATCCAAGGAAAGCAAACAGATTTGTTCACACTCGTCAACAAGTGTGGCAATGAGGTTTGTATCACTAATTATGGCGGTGCATTAGTCGCTATCATGGTTCCCGACCGCAATGGCAAGATTGCAAACGTGATTCAAGGTCATGACACAATCAAAGGCGTTGTTGAAAGCCCGGAACCTTTTTTGTCTACACTCATCGGTCGCTATGGCAACCGAATCTGTAAGGGACACTTCACCCTTGATGCCAAGGACTACGACCTGGCTATCAACAACGGTCCCAACCACCTTCATGGCGGTCCCACCGGCTACCACGCTCGCGTTTGGGATGCTGAGCAAGTGGATTCACAGACGCTCAAGCTCCACTATCTCTCGCCCGACGGCGAGGAAGGCTTCCCCGGCAACCTCGACATCACGGTCGTTTATCGCTGGACTAACGACAACGAGTTGGTTATCGACTACGAGGCCACTACCGACAAGAAGACCATCGTTAACCTCACGAGCCACGGCTTCTTCTCGTTGGCAGGTATCGCCAACCCTACGCCCGATATCATGGACCTGCAGTGCCAGATCAACGCCGACTTTTTCGTTCCTATCGACGACACCAGCATCCCGACAGGCGAAATACGTGCGGTGAAGGGCACTCCGTTCGACTTTACCACGATGCACGCTGTAGGCGATATGATCGACGCCGACGATGAGCAGACCCGTAACGGTGCAGGTTACGACCACTGCTTCGTACTTAACAAGCGCGAAGACGGCGAGCTTTCATTTGCCGCTAAGATTGTAGACCCAAACAGTGGACGTTCCATGGAGGTTTACACCACCGAACCCGGCGTGCAGGTTTATACCGACAACTGGGCTACAGGCTACGAAGGCCAGCACGGCGCTACCTTCCCCCGCCGCTCAGCTATCTGCTTCGAGGCTCAGCACTTCCCCGACAGCCCCAACCGCGGCCATTTCCCCAGCGTAGTGCTCCGTCCAGGGCAGAAATATACCCAGACTACCATCTATCGTTTCGGTGTGGAATGATGAACAACTGAATTACATATAATAAAGAATAATCACCAATTCCTAAAATTAACACTATGTCTCAAGAAAAGAAACAATGGGGAGCGATTATCGTGATGATCGCCCTCTTTGCCATGATTGCTTTCGTGACGAACCTTTGTTCGCCCATGGGCGTCATCGTGAAAAACCAATTCGGCACCTCTAACTTCCTCGCCATGGTAGGCAACTACGGCAATTTCATGGCTTATCTGGTTATGGGCTTCCCGGCAGGTTTGATGATTCAGAAGTACGGCTACAAGAAGACAGCCCTCATAGGCCTCGCCTTCGGTATCGTCGGCATCATCATCCAATGGCTCTCAGGTTGGGGCGGCTTCCTCGTCTACCTCATCGGAGCGTTCATCGCAGGCTTCTGCATGTGTATCCTCAACGCCGTTGTCAATCCTATGCTCAACCTCCTCGGTGGTGGTGGCAACAAGGGCAATCAGCTCATTCAGACCGGTGGCGTATTCAACTCGTCTGCAGCTGTAGCCGTGTACATCATCATGGGTGCTCTCATCGGTGATGCTGCCAAGGCTAAGATTTCCGACGCTACCCCCGCTCTGATGATTGCTTTGGCTATCTTCGTCATTGCCTTCATTGTCATTGCTTTCACCAAAATCGAAGAGCCCCCTCAGCCCGTCAAGGTCAAAGGCGAAAAGGATCCTCACTCTGCTTTCTCATTCCGTCACTTCAACCTCGGTATCCTCGCCATCGGCCTCTATGGCGGCGTGGAAATGGGTATCCCTGGATATGTCCTTCAGTATCTTACCGCAACTAACGATGCTGCCACACCTGGTCTTGGCATGGACGCAGGCTACGTCGGCACCTTGGCTGCCGTATTCTTCCTACTCATGCTTATCGGCCGTTTCGTAGGAGCCAGTGTAGGCGGCAAAGTCAGCACCAAGGCCATGATGACCTTCGTCAGCACTCTGGCTGTCATCCTGATCCTGCTCGGCATCTATCTGCCCACCGACATCACCGTGAGCGTTCCCGGTATTGACTATGCCACCATGTCAGTCCTTTGGGGCAAAGTACCCGTTGGCGTTTTCTGCTTCCTGCTCGTAGGTCTCTGCGCTTCTGTGATGTGGGGTGGTATCTTCAACCTCGCTACTGAAGGTCTTGGCAAGTACACCGCTATCGCTTCGGGTGCCTTCATGACCATGGTTTGCGGCTTCGCCATCATGGTAGGTATTCAGGGTCTCGTTGCCGACTGGACACACAGCTACCTCATCTCGTTCTGGGTGCCCCTGCTCTGCGCCCTCTACATCCTCTACTACTCGCTGTGGGGTCACAAGAATGTCAACACCGACATACCCGTAGATTAATAATCAAACGTTTGCATTCATATTTTATAAACTAATTAAGACCCATTGCCCCTATTTGGTCTCCCCCCAGCGGGGATAAGAGGGGGGCCGTACTATGAAACTTACTATTGAAGACGTTCGCAGCCGCTTCATCAAGCACTTCGATGGCAGCACAGGAAATGTTTATGCTGCTCCCGGCCGTATTAATCTTATCGGCGAGCACACCGACTACAACAATGGTTTTGTGTTCCCCGGCGCCGTGGAGCAGGGCATGATAGCAGAAATCAAGCCCAACGGCACCCGCAACGTGGATGCTTATTCTATCGACCTTAAGGACCGTGTTCAGTTCTCTTTGGACGATCCCACAGGACCTAAGGCCACTTGGGCTCGCTACATCTTTGGTGTTTGCCGTGAGATGATGGCTCTTGGCGTTCCCGTCGAAGGCTTTAATACCGCTTTTGCAGGCGATGTGCCCCTTGGCGCAGGTATGAGCTCCAGCGCAGCACTCGAGAGCTGCTTTGCTTTCGGTTTGAACGACCTCTTCGGCGACAACAAGATTGATCGTCTGGAGCTCGCCAAGGTAGGTCAGCGCACTGAGCACAAGTATATCGGTGTCAACTGCGGCATTATGGACCAGGCCATCTCATGCCTCGGCAAGGCAGGTCACCTCATGCGTATGGACTGCCGTTCTGGCGAAGTAGCTTACTTCCCCTGGAATCCCAAGGGCTACAAGCTCGTCCTCGTGAACTCCAACGTGAAGCACGCCCTCGTAGGTTCTCCTTACAACGACCGTCGCCTCAGCTGCGAGCGTGTAGCAGCAGCTATCCACGAGATTCATCCTGAGGTTGAGAGCCTGCGCGACGCCAGCTACGAGCAACTCGAAGAGGTTAAGGCTAAAGTGAGCGAAGAGGATTACAAGCGTGCTCATTATGTCATAGGCGAGCGCGAGCGCGTTCTCACCGTGTGCGACGCTCTTGAGAAGGGCGACTACGAGCTCGTAGGTAAGATGATGTATGAGACTCACGAAGGTCTCTCGAAGGAATACGAGGTCAGCTGCGAAGAGCTCGACTTCCTCAATGATATCGCCAAGGAAGAAGGCGTGACCGGTTCACGCATCATGGGCGGTGGCTTCGGCGGCTGCACCATCAACCTTGTCGACGAGCACTACTATCAGAGCTTCGTGAAGGCTGTTAAGAAGCAGTTCAAGGCTAAGTTCGGCAAAGATCCCGTCATCATCGACGTGGTCATCGGCGACGGCGCTCGCAAGCTCTGCTAAGCAGCACCTCTACCCCACTGCTTATCACATGTGGGGATACGATAAAGGCTCAAGGACAAACCCTTGAGCCTTTTCTTTATTCTATTACAACTTGCTAGTCTAATTACTGATGCTGCGGGCGCAGGAGGTCATTCACGGTCTTCACGGGGTTGAAGGTATCGAGGGGCACTTCCACGAAGATTGTGGACCAATCGCTCATGGCTCCGTTCCAGAGGCCTGGCAGTTCCAGAGCCTTCAGTTCGCGGCCGTCCTTGCTTTTGAACGAGATAAAGCCTGTTGCGTGGTCAACATAACGCGGCAAATCAAAGGCTTCGCCTCGGTAGTCGCGGATAGCACATACGAGGTCCACAGGGTTGAAATGTGTACCGCCCTTAAACATAGCCATGTAAGCTGGGTTATGAGTATCTATCTGCGAGCTCTCGAGAATCTGCGGGCTTACGCTGCCGTCGGCATTGAAGGCCAAGAACGGTCCGCCACCAGGCTCACCTACGTTCTTCACCATACCGCACACGCGCATCGGGCGGTTGAGTTTAGTGCGTAGCAACTCCAATCGCTGGTCGTCGGTCAGATTGTCGAAACCAGGAATCTCGGTGCAGAGGTCGTGAGCCACGAAATGAGCTATCTCGTCAACCTCGGCCTGCCCGAGGTTACCCTCATCGATACGGCGCAGGTAGTCGAAGGCCTGACGTTGAGCGGTGACGAGGATGCCTGCAATGACCTGCTTCCAAAGTGTTGTGCAGGGTTTTAAGCTATCGGGCACTACATTATCTATATTCTTGATGAACACCACTTCGCTGTCGAGGTCCGACAGGTTCTGGATGAGCGCCCCATGGCCGCCCGGGCGGAACAGCAGTCGGCCGTCGGCCGTGCGGAACGGCTGATCATCCATCGTGGCTGCCAGTGTATCGGTCGATGGTTTCTGTTCGCTGAAGCTGATGTTGTATTTGATGCCGAACTTGCTTTCGTACTCTGGCTGAACACGCTCTACCAACTCCTCGAAAAGTTCGCGGTGCTCGGAAGAGACTGTAAAGTGCACATCGGCACGGCCTTCGCTTGTAGCATAGAGAGCTGCCTCCACCAAATGTTCTTCAAGCGGTGTGCGGGCGCAGTCGTCGTAAGCATGGAATTGCAGAAGCCCCTTGGGCAGCTGTCCATAGTTCAGGCCGTCCTCGTCGAGCATGGCGTGCACCACCTCGCGGTACGAGCCTTCAGCCATCAGGTCGTCGACGCCCTTGCCATAGAGCACCGTGCAGGCATCGTCCAATGCTGGGAAGAAGGCGAAGGAGTGGATATTGTCAAAGTATGCGCGCTCAAAGTCTGTCGTAGGCGCGTCGTGGTCACCGTCGCGGAACTCGAACATATTCTTGAACATGCGAGAGGCAGCGCCGCTGGCGGGCACGAACTTAGTGATGTGATGGCCCTCGGCCTTGTAATTGTTCCAGGCTTCAACATAAGCCTGACATTCGGCATCAGACGGCGCCGAGATACCGGCACCTATCGATGCTGCTGCACGCAGTTTGAGGAACGGGAAGCCCTGTTGGAACTGATGCAGCTGATGTTCGGCCTGCTCGGGAGTGATTCCCTTAGCTGCCAATTGTTTCAAGTCGTCAGATGTAAACATGATAATCTGCTGTTTTGGGGTTATGAATTGTTATTTGTTCGTAATTTGTGCCCAAAAATAGTGAAAAATCCCGAAAGGGCGTATCCGTTTGGCAGAAAATTATTATCTTCGCGAATAAAATCATTGATAAAGCATACAATGGCAACACAAAATACACTTACTAATGCCGAAACAACTCTCTTGCGCGAGTGCAGCGAGAAGCTGAACCAACTCCTGGGTACAGACCTTAACGACTACGACCGCGAGCGTCTTGCTGCCCTCTGGAACGAGGCCCTGGAAACCGGCGCCGTAGCACGCGATGCTTTCGGCCTGCATCCTCTGGTATCTGACGTCGAGACAGCTGAGATTCTCGTCACCGAGATAGGCGTATCGCGCGCTGCTGTGCTGGGCCTTCTGCTTAACCATTTCGCAGCTGCCGGCCTGATAAGTCAGGACGAGGTGAAAACACAGTTCGGCAACGACGTGAGCACCATTGTGCAAGGCCTCGCACGCATCAACGAGCTCTACGAGAAGAACCCCATCATCGAGAGCGAGAACTTCCGCCAGCTGCTGCTGTCACTGGCCACCGACATGCGCGTGATACTTATAGTTATAGCCTCGCGCGTGTGCGTCATGCGTAATATTAAGGATGCTGAAAACGACAAGGCACGCCGCAAGGTGTCGACTGAGGCAGCATATCTGTACGCACCTCTCGCCCATAAACTCGGTCTTTACAAACTTAAGAGCGAGCTCGAAGACCTGTCGCTTAAGTACCTTGAGCACGATGCATACTATCTTATCAAAGAGAAGCTCAACGCCACGAAGAAGAGTCGCGATGCATATATCGAGCGCTTCATAAAGCCTATAGATGAGCGACTTAAGGCTGCAGGTTTAAACTTCCACATGAAGGGTCGCACAAAGAGTATACACAGCATCTGGCAGAAGATGAAGAAGCAGAAATGCCCGTTCGAAGGCGTGTACGACCTCTTTGCCATACGCATCATCCTCGACTCGCCTCTCGAGCGCGAGAAGCAGGATTGCTGGCAGGTCTTCTCCATCATCACGGATATGTACCAGCCCAACCCCAAGCGCATGCGCGACTGGCTCTCCATTCCCAAGAGCAACGGCTATGAAAGCCTACACATCACCGTGATGGGTCCCGAGGGCAAATGGGTGGAGGTGCAGATTCGCACCGAGCGCATGGACGAGGTAGCCGAGCGCGGCCTGGCAGCTCATTGGCGCTACAAAGGCGTCAAGGGCGGCGAGGCAGCTGTGGAATCGTGGCTCCAGAGCATCCGCGGAGCTTTGGAAACGGGAGATGACCTGCAGCTGATGGACCAGTTCAAGATGGACTTGTACGAGGACGAGGTCTTTGTTTTCACCCCACACGGCGACCTCTTCAAGCTGCCGCAGGGAGCCACGGTACTTGATTTCGCTTATGCCATCCACACCAAGATAGGTAACAAATGTACAGGCGGACGCATAAACGGAAAGATGGTGACGCTGCGCCACATCCTGCAGAGTGGCGACCAGGTGGAGATCATGACGCACGCCAACCAAACGCCTAAACAGGACTGGCTGAACGTGGCCAAGACCGGGCGTGCACGTTCCAAGATACGTCAGGCACTCAAGGAGATGTCGGCCAAGCAGGCTGCTTTCGCCAAGGAGGAGCTCGAGCGCAAGGCTCGCAACCGAAAGATAGAGCTTGAAGAGGCTACACTAATGCATACCATGACACGTTTGGGTTACCGCGTGGTCACGGACTTCTACAAAGCCCTCGCCGACGGTGTTATCGACATCAACGAAGTGCTCACGGCTTACCTTGCGCAACAGCGGCACGAACGCGGAGAAATAAGCTCGCAGACTGTCAGCGCCGACAACTTCACCGCACCGACAAACGCCGCGTTGGGAGCAGGCAAGGCCGACGTGCTGGTCATAGACCATAATATGCGCGGCATCGAATACACCCTGGCACGCTGCTGTCAGCCCGTTTACGGCGACGAGGTATTCGGCTTCCTCACTTCGGGCGGAGGCATTAAAATACACCGCACCAACTGTCCCAACGCCCCCTCTCTGCGCGAGCGCTACGGCTACCGCATCATCGACGCACGTTGGGAGGGCAAGGGCAACAGCCAGTATGGCATCACCTTGCGCATCGTTGGTCAGGACGACCTCGGCATCGTAAACAACATCACCTCAATCATTTCCAAGGACGAGAAGATTCTCCTACGAAGCATATCCATAGACTCCCACGACGGTCTCTTTTCCGGCACCCTTACCATTATGCTCGACGACACGGCCCGCCTCAAACAATTGATGCAGAAGCTGGCTAATGTGCGCGGCGTTAAGAATGTTGAGAGGATGTGAGGAGTGGAATGAGGAATGAGAAATGAAGAATGAAAAATGAAGAATGAAGAATAAGAGAATGTAGAATAAGAGAATGTAGATTGAAGGATGAGGAATGAGAATTAATAATGAAAAATGAAAATGGAAGTTAAAAGGTCTTAAGGAATTTCGCCGTTTCGCAGATAAATGATATATTTGCATCAGAAAAGAAAAGAAAATGGGTAAAATGAGACTCACACGCATACTTTCCGCTATAGCTATTACGTTAATTTGCAACGCATTACCCGCCTCGGCACAAGAAATTGTCGTGGGCAGCTACACCTTTCGCGACGGAGGTGAATATCAGGGCGAACTCTTCAAGGGCCGCCCATGGGGTAAAGGCAAGACCGTATATAAGAACGGCGACATCTACGAAGGCGAATACCAGAAAGGCAAGCGCCACGGCTATGGTATCTACACCTTTGCCGACGGCGAGCGCTACGAAGGAGAGTGGTTCCAGGATCAGCAGCACGGCACCGGCACCTTCTACTTCCGCAACAACAACAAATACCAAGGCCTCTGGTTCCGCGATTTCCAACAGGGCACCGGTACCATGTACTACTACAACGGCGACAAATACGAAGGCAACTGGCTCGAGGATAAGCGCGAAGGCGCGGGCGTCTACACCTATGCCGGCGGCGACTACTACCGCGGCGATTGGAAGCGCGACCTTAAGGACGGCCAGGGATCGTTCGTGTGGGCCAATGGTGCCAACTACACAGGCGGTTGGAAGAACGGCAAGATGAACGGCTCCGGCACCTATCACTATGCCAACGGCGATGTTTACAAAGGCACCTTCGTCAACGACTCTCTCGAGGGCAAGGGCATCTACGTGTTCAACAACAACGACCGCTACGAAGGGCAGTACCATCAGAGCCAGCGCGAGGGCGAGGGCGTGTTCGTGTATGCCAACGGCAATAAGTACACAGGCCAGTTCAAGGGCGGTCTCAAGCACGGTTCCGGCGTATTCACCGGCACCGACGGCACCAGCTACACCGGTCAGTGGCGCAACGACAAGAAAGAAGGTCGCGGCCGTTACGTTTGGCGCAACGGCGACGTATACGACGGCGAGTGGCACAATGGCATGATGGAAGGCGAAGGCATCCTTCGCCAGAGCGACGGCACCAAGTTCCGCGGCACCTTCAAGGCCGGTGAGAAGCACGGCAAATGCATCATGGAAACGCCCGACGGCATCCGTTTCGAAGGCAGCTACAAGAATAATGTTCGCGACGGCGATTTCGTGGAGAAGGACAAGAACGGCAACGTAATACGGCGCGGGCACTATACCAACGGAAAGGTTGACGAGTAAGCCGTCGCACATACGTGCTATCCTTTAAAAATTAGTTTTACGGAGATTGTCAAATAGATTAACGAAGATTGACGTTTTGAAAAGCTCCTTGCTTGTGAGCGATAGTCGATGTCGATCTTCGTTAATCTATTTTTCTATAGTCTTTGCTAATTCAACGGAAGAAAATTAGCATTCATATAATTCGTTGTATTAAAAACTTTCAACCTTTTTAGTATCATCATTTGGTCAGCGGCTAAAAGTTTGCAGTTTTTTCATTCTCTTGCCCATTTATTTTGCCAGAACCAAAAAAAAACGTACCTTTGCGCGCAATTTAATCTAAAAGTACGAGGTACGGAGTCTTATGATTATTGATTCTCTCGAGGCTTTCGACCGCTACATAGGTCTGAATCCTCTCTTCCCTGTTGTCGCTGAATACCTGCGGCACACAGATCTGACCACCTTGCCCGTTGGCAAGACGGTCATCCAATCCGATGACATCTTTATCAACGTCCAGGAAGCCCCCGTGAAGGCTAAGGAGGAGGCGCGTTTCGAGACGCACCGCCGCATGATTGATATCCAGATACCCTTCACCGCTCCCGAGCAGCACGGATGGACGCCTGCTGCACAGCTGCCTCAGGCTGCTTACGACGAGCAGACTGATATGACGCTGCACGACCCCAAAGCACCCGCTACGCCCGCCGATATCGCATCGACCTATTTCACCCTGCGACCCGGGCAGTTCGCCATATACTTCCCCACCGACGGTCACGCTCCCGCCATCACCACCACCGGCCTGCGCAAGGCGATTATCAAAGTGAAAGTGGATTAAGGATTAAAGATTTAGGATTAAGGATTAAGATAATATATAATGGCTGAGAAAAAGACTACTAAGAAAGCCGAGCCCAAGAAGGCTACGACAACAACGGCAGCGCCAAAGAAGGCAGCTGTAGCAACAAAAAAAGCCGAGACAAAATCCACTAAGGCTGCAACCAAGACAACTGCCAAGCCCGCTGCTAAGGCTACGACAAAGGCTGCTACAAAGCCCGCCGCCAAGACAGCTGCCAAGGCATCTTCAAAAGTTGCTGCCAAGTCCGCCACCAAGACGGCCAAGGTCGCTGCTATGCCACAGCTTAAGATTCTTAAGAACGACGAATGGCTGCAGCCCTTTGCACCAGCTATCGAGGGGCGCTACTTGCACGTCAAGAACAAGCTCAACGAGCTCACGCAGAACGGCGCAGTGAAACTGTCCGACTTTGCTACCGGCTACCTCTACTACGGTCTCCACCACGAGGACAAGAAATGGATTCTGCGCGAATGGGCGCCCAATGCCACCGAGATATACCTCATCGGCGATTGCAACAACTGGCAGGAGGACAAAGCATACGCCTTCAAGCGCGTGCCCAAGACTCCAGGCGACTGGGAACTACGCCTGCCCGAGAAATACCTCAAGCACGGTCAGCTCTTCAAACTCTCCATCCACTGGAATGGAGGTCAGGGCGAGCGCATACCCGCTTGGGCTACACGCGTTGTACAGGACGACCAGACCAAGATTTTCTCCGCACAGGTGTGGGCACCCGAACAGGCCTACCAGTGGAAGGTTACCAAGTTCAGACCTAACACCTCTCCCCTACTCATCTACGAGTGCCACATTGGTATGGCACAGGATGCAGAGAAGGTAGGCACATACAACGAATTCCGCGAGAACGTGCTGCCTCGCATCATTGCCGACGGTTACAACTGCATACAGATCATGGCCATTCAGGAGCACCCCTACTACGGCAGCTTCGGATACCACGTCAGCAGTTTCTTCGCCGCCAGCTCACGCTTCGGCACACCCGAGGAACTCAAGGCGCTCATCGACGCCGCCCATGAGAAAGGCATCGCCGTAATCATGGACATCGTACACAGCCACGCCGTAAAGAACGAGAACGAAGGCCTCGGCAACTTCGCCGGCGATCCCAACCAATACTTCTACGAGGGCGGTCGTCGCGAACATCCCGCATGGGACAGCCTCTGCTTCGACTACGGCCGCAACGAAGTGCTCCACTTCCTGCTCTCCAACTGCAAATACTGGCTTGAGGAATACCATTTCGACGGCTTCCGCTTCGACGGTGTGACCTCCATGCTCTACTACAGCCACGGCCTCGGCGACAACTTCCTCGACTACGGAGCCTACTACAACGGCAATGAGGATGACAACGCCATCGCCTACCTCACGCTTGCCAACCTCCTCATCCACGAGGTCTATCCCAAGGCCATCACCATTGCCGAGGAAGTGAGCGGCATGCCCGGACTGGCAATGCCCTACAAGGACGGCGGCTACGGCTTCGACTACCGCATGGCCATGAACATCCCCGACTACTGGATCAAGATCATCAAGGAACTGCGCGACGAGGACTGGAAGCCCAGCTCCATGTTCTGGGAAGTCAAGAACCGCCGTGCCGACGAGAAGACCATATCCTACTGTGAGAGCCACGACCAGGCACTTGTGGGCGACAAGACCATCATCTTCCGTCTCATCGATGCCGACATGTATTGGCATTTCAAGAAAGGCGACGAGAACTACAACGTAGAGCGCGGTATCGCCCTCCACAAGATGATACGCCTGCTCACAGCCTCCACCATCAATGGCGGATACCTCAACTTCATGGGTAATGAGTTCGGTCACCCCGAATGGATTGACTTCCCGCGTCAGGACAATGGTTGGAGCTATAAGTACGCACGCCGCCAGTGGAACCTGGTCGACAACCACGACCTCTGCTACCACTATCTCGGCGACTTCGACAAGGCCATGCTCAAGACCTTGAAGATCCAGAAGGACATCCAGAAGACGCCCGTCACCGAAATCATCACCAACGACGGCGACCAAGTGCTCGCCTACCAGCGCGGTGACCTCCTCTTCGTCTTCAATTTCTCGTTCAACCGCAGCTACACAGGCTATGGTTTCCGTGTGCGCCAGGGCAGCTACAACGTGCTACTCAACACCGATGACACAGCCTTCGGCGGTCACGGCCTCAACGATGACTCTCTGACACACTTCACAGTCTACGATCCCCTGCTCGCCCGCGAGAACAAAGGCTGGCTCAAGCTCTATCTCCCCGCCCGCTCCGCCGTAGTACTCACCAAGTCCAAGGACGACTAATCACAACAAAGCATTCGCCGACAGGCAACTGCCGAAACAAATACCAAGCCGCCACTGAGTTTTCCGCTCAGTGGCGGCTTTTTTCATGCAAAAAAAAAAATGTTTTTCAAAATTGACTTCACACTTCATCCTTCTTTATTCATAAGAAAATCCTTTCTCGGCAGCAGCCGTTGAGGGAAGGTGGAATTAGGTTTAGGGATTTTCCCCGGCAGATTAGGAGAAAACCTTTGCAGGGGTGATAGAAAGGCCATACCTTTGCAGCAGAAAAATAAAAAACAACACATTATTTATATTAATAGGTAACCCGATTTATAAACCCTCAAAAAAATACAACTATGAAAAAGATGTTACTTTCGCTCGTTCTGGCACTGATGGCCCCCATGGCGGCTTCAGCTATGAGCTACGAAGAGGCTCGCGAGCAGGCCCTGTTCCTCACGGACAAGATGGCTTACGAACTTAACCTTAACGACGAGCAATATGAGTATTGCTACGAAATCAATCTTGACTACCTTATGGGTGTGCAGACGGCCGACGACGTGTACGGCGTATACCTCACCCACCGCAACGCCGACCTCAGGCATATCCTTTTCGACTGGCAGTATTCGCTGTTTTGCGCTGCCGACTATTTCTTCCACCCGCTGATCTGGCACCGCGGCGTATGGAGCCTGCCCATCTACAGGTACTACACCTACGGCCATTTCTTCTACCACCGTCCGCACGTGTACCTTAGCTATCGCGGCGGTCACGGACGCTTCTACTTCGGTGGCGGATACTACGGCAACCGTCGTCCGCACTGGAACGGTGGTCTGCGCGGCCGGGACCGCGGAGCCATTGCTCACCGTGGCGACTTCAACCGTGGCAGTGTAGGACGTGGTGGTACGCGCAGCGGTAGCTTCGGGCGCAACGATAACGGACGCATTGGCGGTAGTCGCATTGACGGCGGTCGCGTTGACGGTGGTCGCACGCGCAGCTTCGGCAGCACCCGCAGCGTAGGCAGCGTAGGCAGCGTAGGCAACACCCGCAGCACCAGCGTGACGGGCAACCGCACCGGCAGTTTCGGAAGTTCACACAGTGTTGGCAGTTCGCGCAGCATAGGCAGCACAGTGGGCAGCCGTTCGGTGACCACTCCTTCACACTCTGCAGTAGGCAGCTCGCGCCCCTCGACGAATGATGCCCGCGTAGGCAGCTTCTCGCGCGGCAGCGGTTCCTACAGCCATCAGAGCTCCACACGTAGCATTGGCAGCAGCAGCATGCGCAGCTCATCGCCGAGCATGGGTGCCTCGCGCGGCGGCAGCTTCGGCGGCAGTCGTGGCGGTTCGATAGGCGGTGGTTCGATGGGTAGTTCGCGTGGCGGCGCTATGGGCGGCTCACACGGAGGCGGTCACGGTCGCGGCCGATAACAGCCTGCCACACGCGGGCTTCAACATAGGAATCTCCATTCCACAGCCAGTCGCACAACTGGGCGGAGGCTTGAAAGCCGAGACGCTCGAAAGTGCGACTGGCTTTTTCGTTGTCTACACCTATGATGGCGTAGAGCATGTGGAGATCTATGATGGCGGCATAGTCAATAAGCAGGCGCACGGCCTGCTCGCCGATATTCTGTCCGCGCCAGGCGGGGAGCAGGGCGAGCCCTATCTCGGCACGATGATGGCGCGGGTCGAAGTTGAAGAGGTCGGCAAAACCTACGGGCGTCCAGACGTCATCGGCCTGGCGCCGCTCAATAGTAAAGCGCACTTGCTTGTCGGTGTAAATATCGCCTGTGGCGCTCTCAAGAAACTGTTTGAGGGCGAAGCGCGAGAAGGGCGTGGTGGCGGAGCCGTAGGGCCACAGAGCAGTGTCGTTCTCAAGGGCGTAGGCCAGTTCGAGATCTTCGGGCTCGGCAGCACGCAGGCGCAGGTCAGACGAAGCAATCATTGGGCAGCAACAGCACTTTGTGTTTCAGGGAATAGGTGCCTATGTTAAGGTCCAAGCGCCGCGAATATGCATCACGGAGAGTGGTGAGGACACGCGTGTAACAGTCGGCATCGGTATCGGTTTCCAAGGCTATGTATATGGCCTTAGGGGTGTGACGGTCTGCTGCAACTTCATCGAGTGTAGCACAACGGTGAGCCACGAGGTTGGCACGCTGGCACAGGGCTTGCAGTTCTAACCAGGCTTCATCGCTGCCTATAAACATAAGACCTTCGCGCGGCAGACGGGCTTTGCTGCTGATATGCAGGAGCGAGGCTACGCAGGTGTGAAGGCTCAGCAGCATCCTACGCAGGTATTTCGACAGCATGACAATGACGCCGTGGCAGTAGACGGCCACCTTGACGAGCCAGGTCATGCCACGATAGCTCTGACGGAAATGCTTGTTTATGAAGATGAGCATGGCATTGTAGAAAGTTAGCACATAGCCCATGCTGTTTGTGCGCGAGGATTCACCTTTATAGTGGAGTATGGTGGTAGGCACGTACCAGTTGTCCCACCCACCTTTCATGCAACGATAGCTGATGTCTATATCCTCACCGTACATGAAGTAGTCCTCATCGAGGAGTCCTACCTGATCGAGCATCTTACGGCGCAAGAGCATGAAAGCTCCGGAGATGACCTCTATCTTGGTAGCCTGGCGCGGATCAAGGTACTGCATGTAATACTTGCCAAAGCGGCGGCTGCGGGGAAAGAGGGCGCAGAGGCCGCTCATCTTGTAGAAGGCAGTGAGAGGTGTTGGCAGTCCGCGGCGCGACTCCTTGGCAAAGCTGCCGTCGCGGTTGAGCATCTTCACGCCGAGGGCTCCAGCCTGCGGCTCACGCTCCATGAGCGCCAAGGCGTCGGTGAAGGCTTGGCTGCCGACGATGGTGTCGGGGTTTAGCAAGAGAATGAAATCGCCCGTTGCCTGGCTGATGGCCTGGTTGTTGGCACGCGAGAAGCCTACGTTGGCATTGTTCACTATGACGTGTACATCGGGAAACAACGAACGAACGGCAGCAACGGAGTCGTCGGAGCTGTTGTTGTCGACAACCCACACGTCGCCATCGATGCCTTCGATGGCACGCGCCACACTCTCGAGGCATTGTACCAGGTAGTGGCGTACGTTATAACTTACTATGACAACGGATAATTTCATTTTGGCCAGATAAACGCATAAGCTACGACAATCATGAGAGCCATGTAAGCAAAGGAGGTCTCACAACCGAAGAGGTAGTAGCATACGGTGTTGAAAACCAGCGGCACGAAAAGCGTGGCAATACGTAGGATATTGGAGCGGGTGCGGCAAGCGTCAGCAAGTGCAGGCTCAGAGGGAGCGAACTTGCTGTGGATGAACCCTATCTTGTCCCACTTCAGGGCCAGGGGTATGGCAACAAGCGTCAGCACCACGCCTGCGATGCTGAGCCAATAGGCCGCAACGCCGTCGGAGGGCACAACGCCTGTGGGCGCGAGCCCAAGCTCGTAGGCTGCCGCTATGATAGCGGCCAGCGCGAGAGACGAGATGTATGTTATCTTACTTATATTCATTTCAAGTTTCAGGTTTCAGCTGTTTTGACTCGCTTCACTCGTTGTTTAGGAGTTAAAGGATTTATGACGAATGTCTTGACGTCAGTTTCAAGCTATTAACTATTAACTCTTAAATGGCCTTCTATCCACGATACTACGTCCAAGCGTGAGCTCGTCGGTATAGTGAAGCTGCTCGTTCTGTGCTACGCCGCGCGCTATGGTCGTGACCTTGACGGCGGTGTCGGCCAGTTTGCGGAAGATGTAGAAGCAGGTGGTATCGCCCTCCATAGTAGGACTCAGGGCAAAGATCACTTCGACGACTCCGCCCGAACGCACACGCTCGATGAGCGAATCTATCTCGAGGTCCTGAGGGCCTATGCCGTCGATGGGCGAGATAATGCCGCCGAGCACATGGTAGACGCCGTTGTAGGTTTGGGTGGCCTCGATGGCCATGACGTCCTGGACGTTCTCCACTACGCATACGAGGGAATGGTCGCGCCGCGGTGAACGGCAGATGGCGCACTCCTCGTCGTCGCATATGTTATGGCATACACGGCAATAACGCACGTTGGCCACGAGGTCGGAAAGGCTGGCTGCCAGCGTTTCCACATCTTCGCGATCGCGGCGAAGCAAATGAAGCACGAGGCGCATAGCTGTCTTGCGGCCTATGCCCGGCAGCTGCGCCATCTGGTTCACCGCTCGCTCGAAATATATTGACGGCATTTCCATAAACGCGGCAAAGGTAATAAAAAGTTTAGAGTTTAGTGTGTAGAGTATAGAGTTTTTTTCGTTTCACTCTCTTTTTTTCCTCTTCACCCCTGATATTTATGATTTGCAGAGCGTAAAGATTTAATTTTGTTTGAAACTGACTACAGACTACAGCCGCGTCGCACTGCTGATGATGATTCAGCAATGATAAGCCGATACGACCGCACATCAAAGCTCATACGAACGTACATACAAGCTCATACGAACGTACATACAAGCACATACGTCCGCACGCATAAGCACATACGACTGGACGTCTCAGAAAATCAGGCCGTATTTATCGCCCGATAAAGCCGGCTTCATTTGCCCATAAGCTTATAGATAAAGGGCAATAAGTCTTGGGATAATTTGCCAAAACCCTTTAGACAATTGCAACAAAGTCTATAGGGTTTTGTTTTGAGCTGTAGTCTGTAGTCAGTTTCAAACAAAATTTTATTTTAAGACTATCATTAGCACCGGTACCTTGGCTTGTACCACCGTATTCCAGACCATCGTTATTGAATACAATGTTTTACATATTGGGACCCTCGCCGAGGTGGCGTTGGATTACGCTCTAAAAGTGCTTGGCCGAGCCTAACGACCTGAGGACGGGCGATGGTTTTTTGAGATTAAAGTGTATATTTTGGATGACATTTGTCAAAAAGGACATGCTAAATAAGTAAAAACTATGAACTTTGGACTTTGAACTTTGAACTTTTTATTATCTTTGTGGCGAAAAATATAATAATATGTAAAGAAAACACTAATTCAGGTAACAATGAACAAGATTATCGCAAAGGAGCAATTCTCGGAAAAAGTATATAAGCTGGTTGTGGAAGCGCCACTGATTGCCAAAGCACGCAGGGCCGGACATTTCGTGATAGTTCGCGTGGGCGACAAAGGCGAGCGTATACCCCTCACCATTGCCGATGCCGATACGAAAGCAGGCACCATAACGCTGGTGGTGCAGAAAGTAGGCGTGAGCACGACCAAGCTCTGCGACCTCAACGTGGGCGACAGCCTGACAGATATCGTAGGTCCTCTGGGCAAAGCCACCCATATCGAGAACTTCGGCACCGTGGTATGCGCCGGCGGCGGCGTGGGTGTTGCTCCTATGCTCCCCATAATCAAGGCGCTGAAGGCTGCCGGCAACCGCGTCATCAGCGTGTTGGCAGGCCGTTCGAAGGACCTTATCATCCTCGAGAATGAGGTACGCCAGCATTCCGACGAGGTTATCATCATGACCGACGACGGCTCGTATGGCCAAAAAGGCGTAGTGACCGTCGGCATCGAACAGGTGATCCAACGCGAGCAAGTGAATAAGGTGTTCGCCATTGGTCCTGCCATAATGATGAAATTCTGCTGCCTGCTGACAAAGAAATACGGCATCTCTACCGACGTATCCCTGAACACTATCATGGTGGACGGCACTGGTATGTGCGGCGCCTGCCGCATCACCGTAGGCGGCAAGACACGCTTCGTATGCGTCGACGGCCCCGAGTTCGACGGCCATGAAGTGGACTTCGACGAGATGCTATCGCGTATGACAGCCTTCAAGCCCGAGGAACAGGAAGCCCTCGCTGCTTTCCAGCAAGCATCCTCCACCTCCTCCGTCACCTCCTCCGAAACGGAATCACCCTCTGTCACGTCCTTTACCCGCGATTCTATCGCGGACAACACACCCTCGCCCGAAGAGGACACCACTTCCCTCACCGACCGCAACGCCCCTTGGCGTGCCGAGCTTCGCGCTGCTATGAAAGCTAAGGAACGCGTAGGCATTGAACGTGTGAAGATGACGGAGCTGGACCCCGTTTACCGCGCAACCACCCGCACCGAAGAGGTGAACCAAGGCCTCACGCTGGAGCAGGCTCAGCAGGAAGCACGCCGCTGCCTCGACTGCGCCAAGCCAACATGCATGGAGGGCTGCCCCGTGAACATCGAGATACCGTCGTTCATCAAGAACATAGAGCGCGGCAATATCCTCGGAGCTGCCAAAGTCCTGAAGATGACCTCTGCCCTACCCGCTGTTTGCGGTCGCGTTTGCCCACAGGAGAAGCAGTGCGAGAGCCGCTGCATACATCTGAAGATGAACGAGCCCGCCGTGGCTATCGGCTACCTCGAGCGCTTCGCTGCCGACTATGAGCGCGAGAGCGGCAATATGTCCATTCCCGAGTGTGCGCCCGCCAACGGCAAGAGAATCGCCGTCATCGGCTCAGGTCCCTCGGGACTGAGTTTCGCTGGCGATATGGCTAAGCTGGGCTACGATGTCACCGTGTTCGAGGCATTGCACGAGATAGGCGGTGTTCTAAAGTACGGTATTCCTGAATTCCGTCTGCCTAACGCCATCGTGGACGTGGAGATTGCAAACCTCGAGAAGATGGGCGTGAAATTCATCAAGGACTGCATCATAGGCAAGACCATCACGGTGGACGAGCTCGAGGCTGAAGGCTTCAATGGCATCTTCGTAGGCTCCGGCGCCGGTCTTCCTAACTTCATGAACATACCTGGCGAGAACCTTAAAGGTATACTCTCAAGCAACGAATATCTGACACGTGTGAACCTTATGGACGCCTCGAGCAGCGACAGCGACACACCCATTCATCGTGCTAAGAACGTGATGGTGGTGGGCGGCGGCAACACCGCCATGGACTCGTGCCGCACGGCTAAACGTCTGGGAGCAGAGCGCGTGTTCATAGCCTACCGACGTTCCGAAGCGGAGATGCCCGCACGATTGGAAGAGGTGAAGCACGCCAAGGAGGAAGGCATCGAATTCATGACTCTGCACAACCCGCTCGAATACCTCGGCGATGAGCAGGGCAACGTGCGCGCCGTGGTGCTGCAGAAGATGGAGCTCGGTGAGCCCGACGAGAGCGGACGACGCTCGCCGCAGCCTATCCCCGGTGCCACCGAGACGATAGACATCGACCAGGCCATTGTGGCAGTAGGCGTATCGCCCAACCCCATCGTACCCACAAGCATCAAAGGCTTGGAACTGGGACGCAAGAATACCATTGTAGTCAACGACGGCATGCAAACGAGCATTCCCACTATTTTCGCCGGCGGAGATATCGTACGCGGAGGCGCTACCGTAATCCTCGCTATGGGCGACGGCCGTCGAGCGGCTCAAAACATGCACGAATACCTTAACAAATGAAAAAAGTAATCTTCCTCTTAGCTATAGCATTTCTTTCATCGGCCGCATCAGCGCAAAAACGCAAGAAAACAGTGAAGGCCCCTGCCGTGCCGACAATGGAGTTGGCACGACAGGCCATGTCGGCTTATGATTTCGCAAGGGCCGAAGACCTGTTGACAAAAGAGATTGCCGCCCTCAACAAGAAAAAACAATCGGCCGACCAAGCCGAGAGAATGCTTCATGCCGCAAGGCAAGGGCGCACCAAGTTGCACGCCACAGAGCGCATGGTAATCATCGACAGCATAGTATGCGCTCCCAACGAGGCGTTAGAGCTAATCCGCATAAGCCGCGAGAACGGGCGTATCGACACCTACGCTTCTACGTATCACACTAACGACACGCTCGGCGCTACCATCTTCGAAAACGAACTGGCTAACAAGCGCTATCTGGCTGTGCCGAAGGCTGTCAACGACTCGGTGACATCACTCTGTCTGGCCGTGTCGGACAAGATAGGCAACGACTGGAGTGAACCAACCATACTTACAGGCCTCAACGACAACGACACGAAGCAGAACTATCCGTTCCTGCTCTCCGACGGCATAACGCTCTATTACGCAGCCAAAGGCCCCGAGAGCATGGGCGGCTACGACATCTTCGTGAGCCGTGCTGACGGCGAAGACGGCAGTTTCCTCAGCCCTGAGAATATCGGCTTCCCCTACAACTCGCCGGCAAACGATTACCTGTTGGTGATAGACGAGTTCAACCAGTTGGGGTGGTTTATCTCCGACCGCTACCAGCCTGACAATCAGGTGTGTGTATACTCTTTTATGCCTAACGCTACACGCGAGCTCTATGGCGATGAGGTGTCGGAAGAACAACTGCGCTCGCTGGCTCGAATAGCAAGCTTAAAAGACACTTGGGCGTTCACCTTGCCGAACAACGTTCAAGAGGCACGCAAACGACTGGCTGACATCCGCACTGTCAAGAAGGAAAGCAGCAACAACAACGAGGAACAATTCCAGTTTGTGATCGACGACAACCGTACCTATGCCAGCCTCGACAACTTCAAATCCACCGCTGCACGCGACAAGATGAAGAGATGGCTGATACTGCAAAAGAACAACGAGACCGACGCGACCATGCTCGAACGTATGCGCGACCTCTACGCTACATCTTCCGATGAGCAGCGCAAGCAGTTGCAGGTTGCCATCCAGCGACTCGAGGATTCCTACTACGACCAAAGCTTAAAGCTCAAGCAGCTGGCTAAAGAAATACGTAATGACGAAATATCAAACAAGTAAAAACCTAACAACTATGAAAGAACCTATTCCATCATCAGAGCTCATCATCAACGAAGACGGCTCTATTTTCCATCTGCACGTACGCCCCGAGCAGCTGGCAGACCGTATTATTCTCGTCGGCGATCCTGGCCGCGTACAAACCGTAGCTGCACATTTCGACCGACTTGAATGCGACATTCAAAGCCGCGAGTTCCACACCATGACTGGCTGGTACCAAGGCAAGCGCATATCTGTGGTGTCAACAGGCATCGGTTGCGACAATATCGATATCGTGATGACAGAACTCGACGCACTCGCTAATATCGACTTCAAAACGCGAACCGTAAAGGAGGAACTGAAATCGCTCACCGTAGTACGTATCGGCACCTGCGGCGGACTACAACCATTCACGCCCACCGGTTGCTTTATAGCTTCGGTCAAGAGCATCGGCTTCGACGGACTACTCAACTACTACGATGGTCGCAACCAAGTGTGCGATCTGGAGCTCGAAGAAGCGTTCAAGAAGCACATGGACTGGTCACCGCTCAAGGCTGCTCCGTATGTGGCCATAGCTAATGCCGAACTCGTGGACCAAATAGCTCAGGACGACATGGTCCGCGGCATCACCATAGCATGCGGAGGATTCTACGGACCGCAAGGCCGACAACTGCGCCTGCGCATTCAAGACCCAGACCAGAACAAGAAAGTGGAAGCCTTCCAATACGGCGACCTTCACATCTGCAATTTCGAGATGGAAAGTTCTGCCGTAGCCGGCATGGGCTCGCTACTCGGCCATCGCGCCATGACCTGCTGCATGGTAATTGCCAACCGCTACACCACTGAGATGAACACCGAGTACAAGAATTCCATCGACACCTTGATTGAAAAAGTGCTCGACAGAATTTAAGAACTCCTTTAACTTCCGCCGCTCGGCTGAAGGATGCCTCGAGTAAAGCGAGCCAGAAGAACCTCATCAGCTCCTTCAACTTCCAGACTAACGAAGCATCACAAGCGCCGAGCGGAAATTTGACAACTAAAAATTGATAGTTCAAAGTTCAAACTCAGAAAGCACCATCTGTGCCGTAGCCACAGCACCTGGCGGCGCACTGGGCATCATTCGCATCAGCGGCCCTGAAGCACTTTCCATAGTAGGGTCAATATGCCGTTGTATCACAACGACTACCCCCGCCAACACCGTCCATTTCACCCATATCGTCGATGATGCCGACATCATCGACGAAGTGCTTGTAAGCATTTTCCGCGCCCCCCACTCTTACACAGGCGAAGACTGCGTTGAAATATCATGCCACGGTTCACACTATATTCTGAACAAAGTGTTGGAGATTTTGGTGCAACGAGGTTGTCGCATAGCCGAACCAGGCGAATTCACCAAGCGAGCTTATCTCAACGGCAAGATGGACTTGAGTCAAGCTGAAGCCGTGGCAGACCTTATAGCAGCTCATAGCAAAGCAAGCCATTATATCGCCCTCTCCCAGATGCGCGGTCGTTTCTCAGACGAGCTCCACGACCTGCGCGACCATCTGCTACACCTCACTTCACTATTAGAGCTCGAACTTGACTTCGCCGACCATGAGGAACTGGAGTTCGCCGACCGAACGGAACTGCTGACGCTGGCTCAAGCCATAGACCGACGTGTATCACAGCTCGCCGACAGTTTCCATACAGGCAATGCACTGAAAAACGGCATACCTGTAGCCATCGTCGGAGCCCCAAACGTAGGCAAATCGACTCTACTTAATGCCCTCGTAGGCGAGGAGCGTGCTATAGTAAGCGACATTCAAGGCACTACCCGCGATGCCATCGAGGACACTATCCAGCTCGGAGGCATCACTTTCCGCTTCATCGATACAGCTGGCATTCGCCACACCGACGACTGCATCGAACAGCTCGGCATTGAACGTACTTTCGCCGCCATCGAAAGAGCCAGCGTCGTCATGTGGCTCATCGACAAAGAGCCCGACGACGATGAAATCACCGGCATGCGAGACCGCTGCGCAGGCAAGACGCTCCTAATTGTTCAGAATAAGATAGACAAAGACAACGGCCGTTGCGATATCGCCGACCTCACCCTTTCCGCCAAATACGGCAAGGGGCTCGACGACCTTCGCGAACGACTTATTGCAGCAGCTCCAAAGACATCAGACACCGATGTCATCGTCACCAATGCCCGCCACTACGAAGCCCTCTGCCGCGCGCACGACAGTCTAACACGTGTCATCGACGGCCTCACCTCATCCCTTCCCTCCGACCTCATCGCCGAGGACCTCCGCCTCACCCTCACCTCTCTCGCCGACATCACCGGCGGCGCCATCACCCCCCAAGAAACCCTCAACAACATATTCTCCCACTTCTGCGTGGGGAAATGAACATTCTGCGTCGGAAAATAATGGCGTGACAAAAAAGTCACAAAAAAATTACAAAAACGTCTGTAAGTGCTTTATTTACAGGCGTTAATTTTTGTTTATGTCTTATTTGTTTTTTATCATTTTGTTTTTTTGTTATCATTTATTTTCCTAATTTTGTCCCTAGTTCGTCCCCCGAGATTACCGACGAGGGACAAAAACTGTCCCCCGGGGACAAAAAATCTGTCCCTCGGTTCGATTTTGAGAAGTGATTTTTAAAGGATAAATAAAATGGCAAAAAACAGCTCAACAGTCCACAAAGGACAAGTCAAATTAAGAGAAAAGAAACTGGCTAATGGAAACTCCAGTTTATACCTTGACATCTTACATGATGGCAAACGTCACAAAGAGTATCTGAAGCCTGATCACGGCCTGTCTCCTGACATTGGCCTGTCTCGCCGATATAACATGGTAAAGAACCATTATCTGCACCATGCAGGAAATAGTCTATGCTGGCCTTATAGAGCATACTGTCCTGCAAGAATATTGCACACGCCATGCGGCAACGGTTAACAATAGCGCCCCAATTGCCATTGGCGTATGGGCTGTTTGTCTCAAACTGTTGTATGGTGGGGAGGATGGCACGCTGCACCATATTTCTCCAATCCACCGTTTGATGACACTTTAGCAGCGTCATTGCCTTCACCAAATCATAACATTGTATCAGGCAGAGCGGAGCATCATGACCATCCAGACGTTGCAGGTGATGTGCATAGGCTTTTATAATAAACAAGGCATTTGCGCTGTCCCCCTTCTGTGCATAGTCGAAGGCCGCCCGCATGTCGCGTTCACTACCCACCTTTGTGTGGCGGAACTCCCCATCACGGGCAACCACCTCATAGGGGCCCGCCATCTGATAAGGAGTCTGTGCCACTCCCGGCAGGGAAGCAGCCAGACTCAAAACTGTCAGCAACAGTTTTATTCTCATCTTACATATTTCTTACCATCCATGATATATATCCCCTTCTGAGGTGCAGAGAGAATGCGGCGACCCTGTAGGTCATACATCAAACCAGCGGCAGGCGAATGGGATTGTATGTTTCTGATTCCCGTAGCAGAACCTTTATACGTCAGTGTGAAGTTGTCCCATACGAGCCATGTAGTGCCAGATGACGGTTCACGGATGCCGACTGTGAGCACACCTCCCACGACATCAATATCTACAGACAACAGGCCATAAGAGGCATTTGCTGCCATCTGATCACGCTGGGCATCGAAGTTGCTTCCAGCACAACTCTGGCGAACGACATCTTTCTCCGTCACTTCTCCTGACGTAGCATAGAGATAAGCCGTATTGCTGCCCTCACCATTAACCATCTGACATGTAACAGTATAATGTCCGTCCAATAAACCGCTGACAGTCTGCATCAGATTAAAGTTGGTACTATGCCATACTTCCGCAGCGCCATTATATCTTTGGTTTCCCCATGAACCGGTCATGGTCCACCCTAAGCCTTTACCTATGAACTGTGGGTTAACTAATAATGGGGTAACATCTTTCTCTACATCCTTTGTGATAAAACTGGTATGGAAAAACTTTTTATCGATGGCGAAGATTTGCAAACGACTTATATCATCACCATTCTTGTTACATGAAATCTCCTCACCATCGCGATAGCCATTAGCAGGAGTCCAAAGCCCCAGCCAGTTACCGGGATATTTGCCGTTCTCGACAGTCCATGCTCCATCGGCATAATTGAGCAGAAAACGTGTCCACTCACATGCCAATGGCTGGTCATGAGTGCGCAACTGGTCCGGTCTGTCCCACTCTGTCTGAAGTAAAAGCCCGTCGTAGTCAATGTTACGCAGACAGAAAGCATCGCCGTAAGGTTCTATCGTAAATACCTTTGAAAGGTCGGAAACCGGATTGACTGGTGATTGGAAGAACAATGCCTTGTTACCATTCTTCGGTGCATCCTTCAATCCTATGAGGAGATTGGCCTGATCACTTGCTATTATAAAATAATTGTCTTCTGCCAACAACGACAATTCATCAGAAGATGTTACAAGGCTATATCCCCGCTCAGTTGTCAGGATGTCATAATATCCATAGTCAGTTGCCTTGACATTTATATTATATGTATAAGTCACACCCTGATAGGTAGCACTTATTTGCATATCCTTCTCCACATTGTCAATGGAATATGTTGTACCTTTTGAGCCGTCAGGCCATACAACCTCTTCTTCGCTGGACGTAGCAGGAATGATGAGCTTCAGTGTCACCGCAGTTCCCCTGAGCACCTGTATATCCTTTGCCTCGCTCTCACCGCTTCCCACAATAATATGCTGAAGGGCTTCTTCCACCTTCAGGTGGAAATGGCTTTCACTCACTGCCCCGCTCTGATTGGCATACTGACATGTATATGTGCGGCTGGTAGAAATCATAGGAATGGTGACTACACTCGCTTTCTGTCCGTTGTCCCAAAGGTAATCGTCTGTCCATCCAGTCGTTGCTCCTGCATAGAGAATTACATCAGTGCCTGCCAGTACGGTCTGGATAGTGTCTTGACGAATAATACCGTCAACTGTTATTTCGTTGGTCATCAGGTCTGGCTTGGCATCACCGCTGACAGCAATAGCAAAGGCTTGCTGACTTTGTGTACCGTTCGGAGCAGTGTAGGTAACGCGATATATATAGCTGCGCTCTGCCTTTACTGTCAGTTCCTTGGTTGTCTCGCCTGTACTCCATTGCCATTGTCCACTGTCTTCGGCTCCCTCTGGCAGCTGGGGAATGAGTGTAATGTCTGCTCCATCAGCAGGAATGCCCTTTGAAGGACATATCACATAATTATATTTCAGTCCACCCAAATTAGTCTGATTCTTATATGTCACACCCTTATAGACTATATCTCCAGACAATGGGGTGATAGCTTGCTCTGCTGCAATGGCTGGTCGCCAGCTGGTAAGGGTTGAGAAACCTACGTGATCAAAACCGCCAGAATTCTGACTGTAGTTGCCGCCACCGCCATCAGGGCATACAGCAGCACTCGCCTTTTCTGCATATTGCAACTTCACACCGCGCAAACCCTCATAATAGCCTATAGCCCGATCCCAGTATGGACGATACTCTCCCTTTCCACCTTCATTAGGAGCCGTTTGTGCCCATCCTGCCCCCATTGTTCCACGACAATCGGCATAATTATATGTTATCCACGGAAGAGACGAGGCTGCCACCCCTCCGAAGTTTAGTGCTGCCACATGCTCCAGTCCTGCAGCAATTCTGTCATCCATGTATGCATACAGGTCATCACCCTGTGTCAGACCTATCTGGCATATATCGAGAGCCAGTCCAAGAGCCATAAGGGCATGTCCCTGGTCTCTACCGCTCTCCTGCATCTGTCCGAGATATCCCAAAGGACCACGTTCGTCAGGCAACACCACGGGTACCAGGTTTCCTATGAACTCGTTACATCCATCATTAAGTATTACACTCTGCTTCGAGCGGTCTTTGAACGTACCTACGTGATCATATTTATAGAAAGAAACTCCTTGGTTATACATGTGGACATCATCGCATAATATACCGATAGACATCACACATAAAGCATTACACAATCCCCAGTTACTCCAATAATGCCCTGGTCGCTCTCCCAATCTTGCATTAGCGCTGTTTCGCCATGTGTCATGCCTACGGCGCAGGAAATCTATAGCAGGGTTATACCATGTGCGGACCATATACTGCCTGAACTCCTCAAAGTCCTCACGGCTCCATCCATCATAGTCACGCATCAACTCGGCAGCATTTGCCAATTCATAGCCATAGATGCCAGCTGCAAGCGACAGGTTGGTATCTCCACTCACCCATCGGTTACCACGTGCCCATGCCATAAGGATACGCACAGCACCATCAGCATTATCACGTGTACCGCCTATCTTCCAGCGCAATGCGTTCTGGTAGGCCATTGCTGCACCACGCGCCACATTCATATAATTCTGGCCACTTGAACCTCCTCGTATAATTGTTTCTACCGGCCACGTCGCTATATCGGCACGAGAATACTCATTGGCACAAAGAATATCCCATGCCTTCTTGATACGCTCATTGCCACTTGCCAGTAACTGCTTGGCACGATCAATGTCCTGCTGAGATACAATGCCACCAGGATGCACAAAACCGTGATCCTCTGTCACCTCAAACACCTGTTTTGGCTGATAACCGCTGGTAGCCTTGGCTCCTGACAGCAGTTGTGACAGAGTGGATACATATTTATCTATCAGATATTGTGAAGCACGGGAAGCGTCAATCTCTTTCTCTGCAATCTTTACGGCATCCTTCAACTCGGCAATAGCATTAGGAGCATATGATGAAACATCACCTTTCAAGAAGTTATTACACTCTTCTACCTTTTCTTGCAGAACTGTAAAGTCACCCGGATCACCATATCTATATTCATTTTCTATATCTGAAGCCACAGCTGCCAGTTCTGCCAGTTTTTCATCGCTTACAGCAATGTCATATACCCTGAAGTCAGCCACTTGTGTCTGTCTCAGGTAATTGTCACTGGAAAACGGTGCCCGTCCTATCCAGCAATAAGATGGAGCAAGGGTATAAATCTCTTTAAGTACAGGCATACTTGTATTCAGTCCAACCCGTTTGCCTTCTATGAACAACTCTCCTTGCTGTCCTGTCTGTCTGTACAGTACATGCATCCAACGCCCTTTGGCCGAGGCAGAGCCTGCTTCAATACCACTTTCAGAACCATATCCTCCGGTTGATGTAGCCATACGCTGAGCATTCAGGCGATATGCCATATATTTACCCTCTGTCTGTGTACAGGCAGCCGCTGTGGAAAAAGCCCACAAGAAAAAACCATTTCCTGACAACGAAGCCGTTTCGTCAACATAATAGCAGGCTGACACGGTGAAATCGCCTAAATTCTTTATTATATTACCTGCAGCACTGGTCATATTCAGATATCCTGATACATTGCCAAGATTCAGCACATTGTATTTGCCTACCTTTTCAATTGTGGCAGAACCCATCAAACCAGCAGTGATACCACCAGCTATATCTGTAACACTCGTTCCATCCACGTTGCTGAAATCAAAATGCATTTTCAGGTGTTCGTCCTGCGCCTGCGCTCCATTAACCAACATGGACAGCAGCATCATAATAAAAAAGACTTTCTTCATCGTTCCTTGACTTTATTTGTTAGTAGTTTTGTGATTTCTGGTGCAAAAGTATAAATATTCACTTTCCGCCCGTAATCGGCCAGACGCACTTGGTAGGTCGCAAGAGCGGAGGTTAGTCGGTTTTGGGATTGCAATAGTTGGTTTTCGGCATCGAGGAGGTCGTTGATAGTCGTGGTGCCGTTACGGTAGTAGGACTGGTTCTGGCGCAGGTTCTCCTGGGCAGAGATGACGTTGCGGCGGGCGACATCGATTTGCCGGTAGGACTCCACGAGGGAGTTCCATGCATGCTCAATGT
>JAEEGI010000415.1_pt1 | contig 140563 bp, 125 predicted proteins | sample 8958751 | NCBI WGS metagenome assembly JAEEGI01 (sample SAMN16246545, study PRJNA631951) | gut metagenome | biome: gut microbiome; feature: rumen; material: KS-attached | host: Bos | place: Iran: Karaj | collected 2018-10 | reverse complement strand
GTGATCAGGATAATCAGATAAAGCATTTCCGCGTAGACAGAATGGCGGATATATCTTTAACAGATGAAGCTAGGAATAATGACTGTTTTAAAGGGATTAATATTGCAGAATATGCGGAATTACGTTTTGATATGTTTGATGGTTATGAATCCGATGTTGTTTTTTACGTGAAGGATGATCTGTACATGATCTTAGAAGATCGATTTGGAAAAAAGATAAAGACAAGAACAGCAGATGAGAACCATTTGTATATAGAAGTCAGAGTAATGATAAGTAATCAGTTTTTAAGTTGGATATTATCTTTGGGAAATGATATCAAAATAGTCGGTCCGGAGATTGTAGTAGAGGATATGAAAAAGCTATTGGAAGAAAGAACTGAATTATATAAATAAAAAAAGTCCTTTCGGACTTTAAATGCTACACCATGTAGCGTCAATAGACGATTTCGGAATAATCCTTATTTGCACTCGCCTTGTTAATTCTCTTTAAGGATAGCATGATGCCGGATGTTTGTCAAGTAAGATTTTTCTGAAAAGAAAATAGAAATAATATGAAGCATAAACATATATACGGAAAGGAACACAGTATGATTAAAGATTATTATGTAGGGTTTGATATGGGAACAAATTCTGTAGGATGGGCAGCAACTGATACGGAGTACAATCTTATCCGTATAAGCGGAAAAGATTTATGGGGAGTACGTGAATTTGATGAAGCAGAAACATCAGCGGAAAGAAGTACACATCGTATTAGCAGGAGACGACTTCAAAGAGAACAGGCGAGAGTAGGCTTGTTAAAAAGCTTCTTCGCAGATGCAATCAAAAAGGTTGATCCAAATTTCTATCAAAGACTTGAAAACAGCAAGTATTTTCAAGAAGATAAAGATGCTGAAGTAAACGGATATAATGAAATCTTTGATGATGAAGACTACAAGGATGCAGATTATTATAAACAATATCCTACTATTTTTCACTTAAGAAAAGAACTGATCCAGAATGCTAATGCTCCTTATGATCCGAGATTAGTTTTTTTGGCAGTATTAAACATGTTTAAGCACAGGGGACATTTCCTTAATGCCGGATTAAGCGGAGATGGAAACGAAATAACCATTGAGGAAGCATACAGTAATCTCGTAAATGCAGTACAGGATAATTTTAGCCTGTCATTTCCGGAAGGAAAGGCTAAGGATTTTGAAAATATATTGTCGGATAAGAGATTATCCAGAACCGGGAAATATGAAAAGCTGGGAGAAATATGCTCAGTTCAGAAAACAGATAAGATTAAGACGGCAGTACTTAAGTGTATCTGCGGTCTGAAAGTAGATGCCAAACAGATTTTCATTGAGTTTGAATCTGAGGAAAAAGTAGAAATTGAATTCTCACGCTATACTGATGAGTCGTCATTGATGCTTAATGAAAAGCTTGGGGATGATTATTTTGAATTTGTTGAAATAATGCATCAGATATATGACCTTGGTTCGCTTGCCAATATTTTAAAGGGTGAGACGTATCTTTCATATGCAAGGGTTGAAGATTATAAAAAACATCATAGAGATCTTCAAGTATTGAAGAGGCTGTATAGAAAATATAAAACAAAAGATGAATATGATGAAATGTTCAGGAGTGATGCAAAAGAAACATACAGTGCATATGTGAACTCTTATAATACCGAGAAATATAATATCAATGGAAACCCGGTCCGCAGAAATATGAAGGAACGCTCCAGGGATGATCTATATAAGACTATTAAGAGTGCGTTGAAGGATATAAAGGATAAAGATGTTGATTATGTGCTGGAAGAAATGGAAAGAGAAGCTTTTCTTCCTAAGCAGTTGACTGCCGGCAATGGAGTTATACCTAATCAGGTTCACGCGAGAGAACTGAAGGCAATACTTAAAAATGCATCAAAATACCTTGGCTTTTTAAACGAAAAGGATGAAAGTGGGCTTACCGTAGCTGAAAAGATAAGTGCAATATTCTCTTTCCAGATTCCTTATTATATCGGACCGGTATCAGAGAAAAGTGAAGCCAACGGAGGCAACGGCTGGGTAATCAGAAAAGAAAAAGGAATGGTACTCCCTTGGAATATTGAAGAGAAAATCGATATTGAGAAAACTTCTCAGAGATTTATAGAAAGATTGGTTAATAATTGTACCTACATGTCCGGCGAAAAGGTTTTGCCCAAGGGTTCATTGTTGTTTGAAAAGTATTGCGTACTTAACGAGATAAACAATATAAGAATTGATGGAGAAAGGATATCTGTTGAATTAAAGCAAAAATTATATAATGAACTTTTCATAACCGGGAAGAAGGTTACGCGTTCAAAGATAGAAAAATTCTTTGCTTCCGAAGGGGTGATCAAAGAAAAGGAACAGATTAGCGGAATAGATAATCAGATTAATAATTCGCTGTCATCATACGGAAAGTTGATGGACATTCTTGGGGATGACATTAAAACCGATAAAGGTAAAAAACTGGCTGAAGATATAATCTACCTGGCAACTATTTATGGGGATGCCAGAAAGATGTTGAAGGATAGTTTGAAGAAAAAGTATGGAGATATTTTATCTGAGAACCAGATTAAACGCATATCCGGCTTACGATTTAAGGACTGGGGCTCATTATCCAAAGAGTTTCTTGAAATGAAAGCTTGGAACAAAAATACCGGCGAAGAAGTCAGCTTGATCGGTGAGTTGTGGGATTCAAACAATAACATGATGGAGCTAATCAACAGCCCGGATTATACTTTTAAAGAAGTGTTGCAGGAGAAACAGACAAAGTTGACAAAAGTATTAAGTGATTTTACGGTGGAGGATCTTCAGGAGTATTATTTCTCTGCTCCCGTAAAAAGGATGATATGGCAGACATTGGGTATCATTAAGGAATTAGAGAAGATATTAGGTTGTGCACCTAAGAGAATCTTTATAGAAATGACCAGAACAGATGAGGAAAAGGGAGATAAGGGCAGAAGAGATTCTCGTGCTAAAACTTTATTGGAGCTGTATAAAAATCTCAAGGATGAGAGTCGTGACTGGAAAAAGGAAATTGAAGAGGCAGATAAAGACGGTAAGCTGAAAATAAAAAAGCTGTATCTATATTATATTCAGAATGGCCGTTGCATGTATACCGGTGAGCCTATAGATTTAGATGATCTGTTTAACGATAATCTGTATGATATAGATCATATTTATCCGAGACATTATGTAAAAGATGATAATCTTGGCAATAATATGGTTCTGGTAAAGAAGACATGTAATGCATATAAGAGTGATGATTATCCGCTTCCTGCTATGAAACCTGATGTATATGAATTATGGAAGAGACTTTTTAGAACTGGGTTTATTAATGAGGAAAAGTATAAGCGCCTTACGGGAAAACAGCCTTTTACTGATGAACAGAAGGCCGGCTTTATAGCCAGACAGCTTGTAGAAACCGGACAGGGAACTAAAGGTGTAGCTGACTTGCTTAAGCAGCTGTTGCCTGATACTACAATAGTTTACTCTAAGGGAAGAAATGTATCTGATTTCAGAAATCAGTACAAGTTGATAAAATCAAGAATTGTAAATGATTTTCATCATGCACAGGATGCATATCTTAATATAGTTGTCGGTAATGTATATTATGTGAAGTTTACGCAGGATCCGCTGAATTATATGCGTAAGTTGGAAAAAGAAAAGAAAGCATTTTCTTATCATCTGGGTAAGATGTTTGAGAAGAATATTACCAGAGGGGATGAAACTGCGTGGGTTGCATCTGATAAAAATGGTGAATCCGGTACAATAGTAACAGTAAAAAAGGTGATGGCCAGAAATACGCCTATGATAACAAGATTGAATTTTGAAGGGCATGGACAATTAACAGAAGCTACAATGGTATCGGCAAGGGAGGCGAATTATGATAATTATATTCCGCTGAAACAGAATGCTAAAATGGCTGATGTAAAAAAATATGGCGGATTTACTTCTGCAAAGGTAGCATATTATTTTTTAGTAGAGTTTAAAGAAAAAGGGAAAATTGTTAAATCTATAGAGGCAGTACCTTTATATTATGTCAATGAAATTGGTAATGGAAAAAAATCCCTTATGGATTATTGTGAGGAAGTATTACATTTAGAGAATCCTAGAATATGTCTGAGGAAAATAAAGATACAGTCATTACTTAAGATAAATGGATTCTGGTATCATCTTTCTTCAAAAACAGGAGATCAAATTAATTTACGAAATGCAGTTAGTCTATGTTTTAAACAAAATTGGATAAACTATATACATGACATTGAAAAATATTGTAGTTCTAAGGTGATGTCAAAGACAATCAACAAAGAAGACAATTACCAGTTATATTGTTTACTTGTTGATAAGCATAGAAATGGGATATTTAAGAACAGACAAAATTCTATTGGAGACAAAATAAATACATCTAAAGATGTATTTATTGAATTGTCCGTAGAAGAACAATGTGATGTAATTGAAGAGATTCTTAAATTATCTAATCTTGGATTAACTTCGGCAGATTTACGATTAATTGGTGGTTCTAAAACTAGCGGGACAATGAAAATTAATAAGAAAATACAGAAAATGACGGAGTGTAAGCTTATTAATCAATCAATTACTGGTTTTTATGAAAATGAAATTGATTTGTTAAAGTTATGAGTTGGAGAACGGTAGTTATTTCAAGTAGTTCGAAATTAGATTATCAGCTTGGTTTCCTGGTTGTCAGAGGGCAGGAAACCAAGAAAATCCATTTAGGAGAGATAGGAACGGTTATTATTGAATCCACTGCAGTTTCGTTAACCGCAGCTTTGATCTCCGAGATAATTCATTACTTGAAAGAATAACCGATTATATCAGGGCGTTTCATAATATTTGTAATATCCCGGTATTTGTATTTATTAATCTGAAGGATTATCTTTCGTTTGAAGAATTAAAGCTTTTGTACGAGTTTGTGCTATATGAAAAGGTGCATTTAATATTGATTGAAGGACATCAATCTGCCAATGTGGAACCGGAAAAGCATTTGATAATTGACAAAGATTTATGTATTATCGATCTGTAAAAATCTGAATTAACTGCATATCGCAGTATGTTAAGCTTGTGGAGAATTTCGAAATTTGAGGTTTGAGAGCCTTGTTAATTCAGAAGGGTACTAAGCGCTGACGGATGGAAGCTTCTGCCTTGTGTCGTTTGAGAGCCTTGTTAATTCAGAAGGGTACTAAGCGCAAGAACCGCCCATAATACTATAATCAGAGTTTGAGAGCCTTGTTAATTCAGAAGGGTACTAAGCGCGTGAGGGTGAACCCGAGGCAGACTTCTGTTTGAGAGCTTTGTTAATTCAGAAGGGTACTAAGCGCTGCAGAGGTCATATCAATGCCCATGCAGGTTTGAGAGCCTTGTTAATTCAGAAGGGTACTAAGCCTTTGAAACGGGCGGAATAGAGCTTTTACAGTTTGAGAGCCTTGTTAATTCAGAAGGGTACTAAGCTCTAACGTCTTATTTATTGGTGGTGTCTCAGTTTGAGAGCCTTGTTAATTCAGAAGGGTACTAAGCGGATGGAGCAATCGCCAAGCTTGAAGCGGAGTTTGAGAGCCTTGTTAATTCAGAAGGGTACTAAGCTCCTTCCTCTAATATCGCACGGAGCAGCTTGTTTGAGAGCCTATTAATTCATTTGTTAAAGCCACTCGGGACTCGAACCCGAGATTTGAGAGTCTTGTTAATTCAAGGATGTAAAAACTTAGCAAACCTTCTATAATGCAAAAAAGCATCTTTACGATGCTTTTTTGTGTATGGGGAGTTATACGAACTGCCTGTTATCCCAGGCGGACATAAGCGTTTTTATCAAGATAGGGTACCAGGTCATTTATGCTGTTGGCAACAACCGTACCTAAAAATCCTCCAAGGGTATTTGTCATCAGGTCATCTACATCAAACAGCCTGTATGAGCCGGGATATATGAAGAAGAGACCGGTAAGCTGTGCCAGCTCTATAATGAGCGAGAACAGGAATGTGATCAGTATGACATTCCTTATTTTCATATTAAGGAAAAACTTGAAGAAGAATCCTAAAGGAACAGTCATAATGATATTTAAAAGTACCTGAAGAACACTTTTTGCGGTTCTGTCCTTAGCAATATCGGCTACAAACTTAAAAGGAACAAACTGACCGTTATATCCGTTTAACCCTGAGATCTCCTCTATGCCGGGGAGCGGGAACAGTACCATATTTATAAGGCATATGAGGTAAAGCACGAGGCATTGTGTCCCTATGATCTGTACAGGTCTTATGCTTCCCTTCTTCATGAAAATGAAGAAAGCCGTGATGATAAATATGAGTGGAAGCAGGTTGATATATAATTCAATTCCGGATATTATGTTTTCAGCCCAGATATTCATGAAGATGTCATTCCTTTCTAAAATCTATGTTATATCATGAGGTTTCTAAATATATTTTCGATGTTTTTTCATCGGTATGTCTATATGATAATCCCCTAATCTTACAATTACGTGACTAAAACAAAAGAATTTAAAAAAATTTTTGATATAAAAAATGACAATAGGAATTAACTCCTATTGTCACCTTGATATTGTCACTATTATACTAGAATAAAAAGATGCAGGTATATATCATTGAAATTATGCATACAAGCAAAAGCACAAGTGCGATGATACCTATCGGTTTGAAAGAACCTAAGGCTTCGGTGTCATCAAGCTGGACGTCGCCCTTGAATTTCGCAAGGATGACTATCAGGATGATGGATACAAGCAGCACGATTGAAGTTATGAGCCTTATTATTGCCTGAACTTTGGTGGTGAGATCTATGTAGAGAAGATCGCTTCCGTCGGAGATCACTTCAATACCCTCGGCAGCCAGATCGTCTATCATATCCGATACTTCGCGCTCAATCTGAGTATCAAGCTCCCGCACCCTGCCTTTTACATGGGCTCCGTAGTACTTGCCCTCAGCATTCGGCATATTGACTTCGTCGTAAAAATCATCGGCGTAATCTTCGGAAGCACGTACAAATATGCATCGCGTAAGATCGTTGCTGTATAGCAGGAAATAATACTCCGTGCCTATCGGGATAAGACCGTTTATGCTGTGCCTCATAGAGAAGACCGGACCGTCGGTCAGATAGTAAAAGTCACCTTCTACCGATACACCGTCTTCGCGTATTTCAGTCAGGTTGGAATCAATCTGTCCGGCGTTACCGAGCGATACAAGATCCCTTACGGCGGTAAACAGATATAAAACGAATATACCGATGAGCATCAGAAAGCCCAGTATTGTCCAGACTATACCTTTACGTTTCATAATTTCCCCTCTTTAGATATTTGATAAACGAACAGTAATATGATATCAAATATCGGAAAAATGTCAAGGGGAGCGGCTTTAGCACTCACATCCGAGGATTATCCCGCCACGTTCTGCATAGTAACTGCATAAGCCTCTTGCAGGGACTATTTTTATATCGGTACAGCTGAAGATGGAGCGGATTTTCTCCGCTACGGCGTTGGCAAATTCAAGGCATTCCACATGGCATATCCTGATCTTGCCCTTGGTGAAACCGCTTGACTTTAGCTGCTCTATGATCTTATCGATCATCCTGTTATTTCCGCGGCATTTACCTACCTGCTCGATAGTACCTTCCTTACTGGCGGTACCGAGTATCTTTATGTTCATAAAGCCTATGGCAGAAGCTATGAGTTTGCTTACGCGGCCGTTTTGTGCCAGATTATGTAATGAGGAAAGGGAGAAGTAGAGTTTCAGTCTCTTTCTGTACCTTTCTATAGCAGTACATACTTCCTCGAATGTTTTCCCCTGACTTTTGAGTTCGGCCAGTTTTTCAAGTATAAGTACCATACCGGGGCCGGTGGAAAGGGAGTCGATCACGTATATCTTTGTATCCGGATGATCTTCGAGATACTGCTCACGTGCAACGTTTGCCCCTGAATAGGTACCGGAAAGTCCGCTGGTGATGGTCACACAGTATATCTCGTCCGCACCTTCAAAAGCTTTCAGCCATGCATCTATCGAAGGACAGGCGGTATAGGAACGGTCGTGATAATCCTCGAGGTAGTCAAGTACCTCATGGACATTCAGGTTCTCATCATCAGTGTAGTTCTTTTCATCTGTTGATATGGAAAGGGGCACTGTCTCGAAACATATCCCGGGATATTCTTTTAAATCACACGCAGAATCAGCTATAAACTTAACCATGACATCTCCTTTTTATCAAAACCTTACAACGTAGTTTTTAATACTACATATACCATAACATAAAACCGTATAGAATGCAATAAAGAAATAATAAAATTAATATTAAATCAATAAAACAGAGGAATGATAAATAATATATTGATATCCACGTAAAAAACAAATATAATAAAAATCAATAAAGAAAAGTAAAGATTGATAAAAGAATGTATGGGGTAAACTCTATGAATGAGAAGGCTACGACACAGGAATTATGGGGAAAACTTTTTACTATGAGATCGGTAGAGGAATATCTGGATAAAACAGGAGAAAGCCGGTTCCCATTATTTTCCGAATATATTACTGCTCTTTGCGATGCAAAAGGGGAGAATGAGGAGAGCGTCATAAAACGCGGAAACATTGAATCTTCATATGGGCACAGACTGTTTAAAGGCACCAGAAACCCTTCCAGGGATACAGTGATCCAGCTGGCCTTTGGCTTGGAACTTGACTCGGCAGGAGCACAGCAGCTTTTAAAGGTAGCCCGTGTTACAGCACTTCATCCGCGTGTTAAGAGGGATGCGGTTATAGCATACTGCCTTTATCACCATAAAGATTTTATGGAGACCCAGGAACTGTTGTATAAGAATAACCTTCCCACGATAGGAGGCGGACGGAGTGAATGATGATATTTTGAAAGAAATATTGTCTGCTTATGACGATGTGGATTATCCGGAAGAGTTTTCTTCAAAATACGATATCATGGAGTGCCTGTCCGATCAAAACGGTATTTTAACTTTCCTTGTACAGGACCGTGAAGGCACCCGGTATGTAGCAAAATGTTTTGAAAAACAGTTTCTGGAAAAGTCTGTAGGCAACGGGATACTGACTGAGCTGTTTTATAAAGGACTTCCTAAATATATCGCGTCTTATGAAAATGATAACATGACGGTCACAGTGCGGGAATATATAGAGGGAAAATCCCTTGACCGGTATGCTTCGGAACAGGATATCTCCCAACAGGAAACAGTTGATATCTGCATGCAGCTTTGTGATATTCTCGCATTTTTGCATCATAGGGACAAGCCTGTTATACATAGGGATATAAAGCCTCAGAACATAATAGTGAGGTCAGATGGAAGCATAGCTCTTATCGATTTTGATATAGCGCGTGAATACAGCAACGGGAACGATACGGACACGGTGTTTTTCGGTACAAGAAATTACGCTCCTCCGGAACAGTACGGCTTTTCACAGACGGATGCCCGTACCGATATTTATTCTTTAGGAATACTTCTGCGTTTCCTTCTTACGGGAAGTACAAAAGAAAACAGCAGTATAAAGGTTTACCGACCGCTCGAAAACATCATAAAGAAATGTACCGGGTTTTCTCCAAAAGACCGCTTTTCTGATGTAAGACAGGTAAAAAAAGCTCTGGAAAAAGCCAATCCAAAAGTACAGAAGATACGTGCGGCGGTTATAGTGGCAGCTGTAGTTGCCGGTATCGTATTGCTTATCTTTGCAGGAATAAAGATATATCGTCATGTGACAGATTCACCTTTTTCGGAGGATAAGATCCCTGCTTATATAACTGACGAGGAACAGACACAGGAAGCCGTAAAATACATGAAGAACAAGTATGATACGGATATATTTAATGACGATACGTCTATTGCGGATGTGGGTGATCTGCGCAGAGCTATGATCGAGCTTTACGGACTGGACCGTGATTATGTGTATGGAATAAATGAAGATATGCCGCAGGAAAATGACGCATATTTCCTTCCGTGGGGCTGGGATGATAAACAGACGCTTGATAAGCAGATTGTGGTATATGCGGCGGTAAAAGTACATGATCCGTCGATTGTGGCAGACTGGTCAAGCCTAAATGATGACAACGGTTATTATCCGGGCGTACGGGTGGCAGTCGCATTTGCCGAAGAAAAGGGTATATTAACAGGCATAAACAGACCCGGAGATATCACGCTTGGAGATATGGCGATCATTCTGGCAAATACGGACCGGGTTTTTGAAAACAGATAAAACAATACATGCTTTTACTAAAAAAGTGGTCACATAGACCACTTTTTTTAATACTGTTACTGATACAATGATAATGGAAATATTGTTTTTTGCGTGCCTGTTTATAAGGTATGTATAAAGGTATGACAGAAAGGGAAGGTGTCTATGAAGAAAGGTTTATTTGTTTTATTGTGTACCGTGGTAATGGTACTGCTGTTTGCGCCGGATAAGGCTTTTGCGGGTCATGATATCGGAGTGTTATCAAAAAACAACCCTTATCTGGAAGTTGAGATAAGTATGACAAAGGATGATGAACATGTCTGTTTCTTTCAGATAGACGGAGAGGTTGAGAAAGTAGGATTATATGTTAAAAACCTGAGCGGTGGCGGCTCAACGATAGAGTATGATCTGCTTGATAACGACTGGAATGTTATCAGAGATTATAAATTTGATGCGGATACCATAGCCGTGGAGGGAGACATTTTTATCCCGGCATCAGAGTATTACTATATTGATTTCAAAAATCCTTCGTTTACGGGAATGAACGAGATGAAGCTCGGGATATGTGTTTATTGCCCGGCTTTTGGCGGGAAAGCTTCTGATTATTCAAGGTATAATGACTTAAATCAGGAATGGAGTAAGAAAACGGAAACCGTAACCGCGGATAAAGCCCCTTTAACCCTGTCGGAAACAGAAGTTACACTTAAAAAGGGAAAATCGGTTACGCTAAAGGCAACTTTATCCAAGAAGTACAAAAAGAAAGGCGTAACCTGGAAATCTTCGGATACCAAAGTGGCCAAGGTCTCAAAGAAGGGAAAAGTTACGGCTAAGGGATACGGTACGGCAGTGATCACCTGTACTTCAAAAAAGAGCAAGAAAGTTAAGGCCACCTGTACGGTGACGGTTGTTAAGAAGACGTCTTCAGGCAGCGGGAATACCGAGACCAACCCTCCTGTAACTTCCGGTGAGCTTTCGGGAGTATCCATAAAGGTCGGTCACGGAAGTGATAATAAGTCCGTGGTTTTCAGATATATGGCAGGTACTATGGTAGGTGCAGACGGCTATTATACGTTAAAAACCAATGATTATTCCGGAAATCTCACGCTAGACTTTAAGACTTCGGATGGGAATGACAGCCATAAGATAAATGTTGAAAAGAATGCTACTTATTATATAACTTATTCTTATATAATAAACCAGATACAGGATACGGTTATTTATAATCCTCCTCAGCAGATCTTTTCAGGGACGGATCCTATCACCGGATTACCCAGATATATTACTATCCCGGGAAGCGAGACCAGGATCCCGGCAGTACAGTCACCTGTTTCCATAGATGTTTCTGTTCAGGGCGGACCGACGGCAACGAATTCCATAACATTAGCCGGTACGGTAAAAAAGGGTTCATTTGCAATTGAGAAACAATAAAGTCTAAAGGTTGAATGACAATTCATACAAAAATGTTTAATTGATTGACTTCGGTCTTAAACGATAGTATATTTATATTACAAATTCTTCTGCAAACGAAGATGTAATAAAGGGGTTATGCATACTACTGAATCAGAGGAGGTACATGATGAAAGGTAAGAAGTATATAAAAACATTTTTAGTTTTGGCACTTGTGCTGGCACTGGTTGCGGAAGCGTTTATACTTCCTGCTAAACAGGCAAGTGCGGCAGAAAAGGATCAGAAGGTATCCATTACTAAGTCAAAGCTTAAAAAGGCCAAGGTTAATATAACAATATATATTAACGGCGAGAAGCAGAGCAAAAAGGGCTTTAAGGTAACAGGCAAGCTGAACGGTAAGAAGCATACGTTTGTATATGTTCCCTGCGAAGCTATTGCAGGTGCGATCAACACCGATTTCGTAAAGAAAAAGAAGAAGATTACTATCGTTACGGGTGATAACTGGCAGATATCATTTACAGCAGGAAAAGATGCATATACGTATTCTACCATAGAAGGCAAAAAAGAGACCTATGGTCCGTTGAGCCTTGGAAAATCTTATACTAAGAAAAATATAATCTATGTTCCGATCGAAGTATTCTCGGTACTGGCTGAGAAAGTTAATGTTAAGACCGGATATTCTTTAAAGGGTAAGAAGTTGGTTGTGACCTTAGAGCAGGGTGAGAAAATCGAGCTTGGCGATGACTGGCAGAATGCAGAGTCGGCTGCAGTTACCACGGATATAGCAAGCTCAGTTGATAAGGCACAGGAAACATTTGCCGGTGGCACTATCACACCCGTAGCACAGATAGTGACACAGAAGACAGATAACGGTGAAGCCTACGGCTTACTCGGAAGGATCAAGGCTACTGTTCCCGATGCTGCTGAAAAGTATGTATTCTTTGTAGTCTTTGTCGGGGCAGACGGAAAAACTGAGATCATGGAGATCAGGGATACGGAATTCCCTACCAATATCAACGGCCTTCCCGGCGGCTGGTACCAGCCTGAATCCATAGAGCTTACCGCAGAGGAAAAAGCGGCGTTTGATAAGCTTATGTCCGAGAGGGACGGAGTTGAGTACAAGCCTATAGCCAAGGTGGCAGAGCAGGTAGAGGCAGGCAAGAATGTATGTGTTCTCTGTGAGTCACGTGTTGTGGTACCTAACGCACCTACTACATATTCTTTTGTTTACATATATATGGGTCTTGACGGCAAAGTTGAGATTACCGATATTAAGACATACAATCCTGATGAAGATGATCAGGAAGGCCAGAGTGGCGAGGAAAATCCTGCAGCGGAAATGCTTGATACAAGTAAAGCTGCAGCCGACGACTTTGACAGAAGGACTGACGGTCAGTTTGAAGCATATACCGAGTTAGGACTTGCAGCAACGCTTGAAGAATGCATGAAGCTTAACGATAACTGGGATGATCCGAACTTTGTAGAGATCAAAACAGAAGTTAAGAATGACATTACCATATCACATGAGATAGGTTCTATGGCAAGTGTTGTATTAACTAACGGGGCCACCATTACCATAGAAAAAGGAGGCCTTCTCCAGGCGGCTGTTGATGTACTTCAGGGCTGTACCGTTATCGTTAAGGACGGAGGAAAATTCTGGACCACACAGGGCGGTAATATTGAGAACGACAGCACTATTATAGTTGAAAAAGGCGGCGAGCTCAGAAGTATGTTCGGCGGCAGAGTGATCAACCACGGCAGCATAGAACTTAACGGAACCTTCGCCTGCGGCAGCGTAAGATTTGAAGGACAGACAGGTATCTGGTTCGAAAACCAAGGCGGCAAGGTTACAGGAAAAGGTGATGCTTTAGTTTACGGTGCATACGTTGACAAGGACGATCCCATAGACTTAAATGACTGTGCGGACAAGTTAAAGACCGAGCTCGGTCCCGATTCCAAGATCAAGATATCAGTTGATCCTGAAGGCCCTTCTTTCGCAGGGAATGAAGGAGACGAAGGTGATAATGGTAATGCCGGTGGATCTGTAAATGTTTACCTTGACTTTAACGGTGGCGAGATCGGCATGGAAGAGAACGGAGTATACAAGGTGTTCTCGACAAGTGAGATCCATAATCCCGAGGTTGGCGGCAAGTATACTGTAGGTGTTATGGGACCTTTCCACAAGGATGGATACAAACTTGTAGGCTGGAGTGAGAAGCCCGACGGTTCCGGAAAAATCTACAAGAACATGGAAGATCAGGTTGACGTAACAGGAGACATGTATTTCTACGCTGTATGGGAGAAAGAATGACAGGTAAGTACTTTTAAGGAGGCACATATGAAAACACTGCTTGTAATCGACATGCAGAACGATTTTATTGATGGAAGCTTAGGGACTAAAGAGGCAGTAGCCATAGTTGATAAGGTAAAGGCTAAGATAGAAGAATACCGCGCAAACGGTGACAGAGTCATATTTACCCGTGATACTCATCATGAAAACTATATGGATACCAACGAAGGAAAGCATCTGCCTGTGGTACACTGCATAGAAGGTACGGAAGGCTGGCAGATAAGGGAAGGCCTTGCTTTTGACGGAGCCGAGATTATAGACAAACCAAGTTTCGGTTATACAAATTGGAAGACCTATGACTTCGAGGAGGTTGAAATCATAGGTCTCTGCACTGATATATGTGTAGTTTCTAATGCACTGATCATCAAAGCACTTTTCCCGGAAATTCGTGTCTGTGTCGATCCTGCATGTTGTGCCGGTGTTACACCTGAATCACATGGAGCTGCTATAAAGACCATGCAGATGTGCCAGGTTGAAATATTATGATCATTTAACTGCTTTTGCGGTAATAAGATTACTCTGGGGTGAAGGAAGAGCCTTAAGTTCTTTCTTCACTCCTAATTTTTTAAGGTACTGACGGTATCTTACAACTGCGGACAGGCCTGCCATACTCCAAACGATACCTACGGACCACCAGATGCCCCATACACCTATGGTGGCTATGCCGGTAAGGATAACCGGTACGGCAAAACGTCCGATAACTTCGACTATACCGTTAAGCAGTGCAAAGAACGCATCGCCTAAGCCGTTTAATACGCCGCGGATGATATATATGGCACCGAGGCAGACATAGAAATAACTGGTTATGCGGAGCGCATGAGCACCCATTTCGACTACGGGAGCATCGCTTACGAATATCCTGATGATATTGTCTCCGAAGAACTGCATTACGGGAAGCATGGCGAGTGAGAACACCACCATGATCTTGGCTCCCTTATGGAATCCCGATACCACTCTTTCATTTTTACCTGCGCCGAAGTTCTGGCCGGTAAATGTGGAGAGTGCGGCACTCAATGTCTGATAAGGCTGGTGTATAAGCTGCTCGATACGGCTTGTAGCTGTAAATGCAGCCATGGCAGTGGGACCGAATCCGTTTACTACTTTCTGCAGTGCCATACAAGATATGGCGATGAGTGAAAACTGTAATGAAAGCGGTATACCTATCTTTATGATCCTGAATGTGATATCTTTATTAAACTTTAAGTCTGATTTTTCTATCTTAAAATATTCATTTCTCTTTATTGCATAGATAAGACATGTGACACCGGATACAAACTGTGATATAACGGTGGCTACTCCGGCACCCACTACGCTCATGTTAAGTCCGTATACAAATATAACGTCAAGTATCGTGTTAAGGATACATGAGAATATAAGGAAATAAAGCGGAGTCCTGGAATCCCCGAGTGCCCTCAGCATTGCCGCGGAGAAGTTGTACAGGGATATAAACATGATGCCTACGCACATGATGCGCATGTAAGCGAGTGAATCCGGGAATATCTCCTCGGGTGTCTCCAAAAGCGTAAGCAGGGGTTTTGACAGCATAAATGCCGTAAAACCTATGATCATAGGGAACACGGACATTATATATGCCGTGTTGGTAATACAGGTTTTAACCTCTTTGGCATCACCTTTTCCGAAATACTGCGAAGTGATGATACCGCCGCCGCTGCCTATGCCGTTGCAGAGTGCAAAGAACATAAATGTGGCTGAACCTGTAGCACCTATGGCTGCAAGTGCGTTGGGACCTACGAACTGGCCTACCACTATGGAATCCACCAGATTATATAACTGCTGGAACAGATTTCCGAGCAGCATCGGGATGGAAAACTTAATTATGAGCGACGTGGGATTGCCTGCCGTCATATTTAAAACTGTTGATTTTGTCTTGTTCAATTTATTCGCCTCTTATATGAATTTTTCATCTGACTGATGAGGTGCCGGTTATCGTTATCATGCGGTAAGTTTACAACCTGATATCAAGAATGAAAATAGGATATCTTTGAAAAAAAGATGTATTATAATGTAAAAAAGGTGTATCACGGTGTAACACCGTCAAAATATTTGGTATTGCAAAGTACATGATTTTATGATATTCTAATCAAAGATACAGTTTCTGGATTGAAACCGTCCGGTTTCATATATTTCTTTTGTACTAAAGCGTATAAGCTTTGTCAGGTTTTTCGAAATCATTCCCGTAAGTTTTGAATTATATAAGAGATGTGAAACCATTTATATTTGTAGTCAGTTGTTACATATTTTAAGGAGATTATTATGGATTATAGTCACATGACTGTTGCTGAACTTCGTAAGATTGCAAAGGAAAAAGGTGTTCCTAAGGCTACATCTTTAAAAAAGCAGGAACTGCTTGATGCACTTGCTGCTTTAGAGGCAGAGGCTGAAAAGAAAGAGAATGAGAATATAGAAGATACCGCGGCAGTATCCGTAGTTGAGGATGCTCCTGTATTAGAGAGAATACCCGCCGGTGAAACAAACGAAACCGATGGAGAAAACAGCGAAACGAACGGTGATGAAGGCGAAAAATCTGCTGAAGGCGAGAATCAGGAAAAGTCTGCAGACGGCCAGCAGCAGGGAGAACAGACCCAGCGCAAGGAAGGCCCGGGCTATTTTAACCGTGGAGATACAAAGGAAGGTATCTTAGAGATCATGCCTGACGGTTTCGGCTTCATCAGAAGTGAAAACTTCCTTCCAGGCGATGCGGATGTATACGTATCACCCCAGCAGATCAGGAAATTTAACTTAAGGACAGGTGATATCATAGTAGGTATCACCAAGCAGAAGACACCTACAGAGAAGTTTAACGCCATGCTTTACTGCAAGACGGTAAACGGCAACCATCCCTATGACTCTGTCAGACGTCCTAAGTTCGAAAATCTTACACCTATATTCCCTCATGATAGACTGAAACTGGAGACACCCGGATGTTCACCTGCCATGAGGATCATGGATATCTTATCTCCCATAGGAAAGGGACAGCGTGGTATGATCGTGTCCCAGCCTAAGGCAGGTAAGACCACGTTGTTAAAGCAGATTGCAAAGGCTATATGCACCAACAACCCCGAGATGCACATGATCATCCTTCTTATAGATGAGCGTCCCGAGGAAGTAACGGATATGAAGGAATCAATATCCGGCGACAATGTTGATGTTATCTACTCAACATTTGACGAGCTCCCTGAGAACCACAAGAGAGTATCTGAGATGGTTATCGAGAGGGCTAAGCGTCTGGTAGAGCAGAAAAAGGATGTGGTCATCCTGCTTGACAGTATCACCAGACTTGCACGTGCATACAACCTCACATGTACCGCAAGCGGACGTACTCTTTCGGGCGGTCTTGATCCTGCGGCACTTCATATGCCTAAGAAGTTTTTCGGTGCTGCCCGCTGTATGAGAGAGGGCGGAAGTCTTACCATCCTTGCAACTGCGCTTGTTGAGACCGGCAGCCGTATGGATGATGTAGTATTTGAGGAATTCAAGGGTACCGGCAACATGGAGCTTGTGCTTGACAGAAACCTTTCCGAGAGAAGGATATTCCCTGCCATCGACTTACCTAAGTCCAGCACCCGTCGTGATGACCTGCTCCTTAATCAGGATGAGGCTGAAGTTAACGATATCATCCGTCATGCATTTAACTCTTCAAGAGCTGAAAATGCCGTAGAAAAGATCATCAGCATGTTCGCGAGGACCCGTAACAACAGGGAATTCTGCGAGATGGTAAAGAAGACGAAACTGTTGTAAAACTTTTACATAGGAGAAGGGGTATCATATGAAAAAGATTAACAGAGTTTTGGGGCTGTTTTGTGTTTTAGCTCTGATGGCTGCTTTATTTACAGGCCTTTCAAGGCAGGAGAAAGCATCGGCAGCAGAGGGTAATACCGTCAGGGTTGCCACTCAAAAGGAACTGAAAAAAGCACTTAAGGATTCTTCAATCGAAACCATCATCTTAAGGACAAATACTTACGACAGTATTACTATATCTTCTAAGAAGGCAAAGAATAAAAAGCTTATAGTAGATGCGTATAATTCGAAGATAACCAATAAGGCAAAGTTTAAATCGATAACTCTTATCAGTGCCGATCATTATATCGAAGATGTATCAGGTAATACCGTTACGGCACAGACTACAGCTTTTGAGATCGCTGAAAACAGAACCGTTAAAAAGCTTATACTTAATTGCCTGGGGACGGATTTTGTTGTACGTAAGGGAGCATTAATAAAGAATCTTGTATACAGGTTTGGCGGCAAAAACAGTTCTTACGATAAGAGCAGCCATACTTTAAAGTTTAAGGCCAACGTATTTGATTATGAGACATTTGATTATAAAGAGGTCTCATATAAGCTTGTGACAGACGAGGCCGGAAGAGTGACATATCTTGAGTACAAGGAGCCCTCATCAAAACAGTTACTTAAGACGGATATTGAGTATGATGAAAACGGTAATATCCTGAAGACTAAAGAAGTATATGCTGACAATGGCAAAGTGAACTTAAGCTATGAGTATAAATATGATAATTACAATAACCGTATATATGAATATGCAGATCATGGTTATTATACGGAAGAAATCAATACAGAGTACGATTCCGAAGGCCGCAGGATAAGCTATACATCGCTTCACTCAGACGGGAATACTTCAAAATCCGAATACACCTATGATTCAAAGGGTAGAAAGATAAAGTCTGTATATACCTATAGCAGAGAAAATATTATATTGTCCGGAGATACAACTACTTATACATATAATAAGAAGGGTTATCGTACTAAAGTTGTAACTGAACATCTCGACGGATATAAAGGAATCGAAGTTGACAAATACGATTCTGCCGGCAACTATTATTACGGTATCCAAGCTGAATATTTTGAAGACGGTACTGTTAACAGATATAAGTATAAATATGTTTATGATGAGTACGGCGAGATGCTCACAGGCTATATCCTGTACCCGAACAGTAAAGAATGGCTTGATATGAGCGAGTTGGGCGACTGAAGATACTTTTAAAAAAAGTTATTGCATTTTGAAAAAAAGCGTGATATAATACTTTTCACTGTGTATCTGAAAGATAAGAAAATCAGTAAAAGATGAGGTGAAAAAAATGAGAGAGAATGTACAGCCTACATATTATCAGGCAAAGGTTACATGCAACTGCGGAAATGAGTTCGTGACCGGTTCTACAAAGAAGGAGATCCACGTAGAAATCTGTTCTAAGTGCCATCCTTTCTACACAGGCCAGCAGAAGTCAGTTCAGGCTCGTGGTGCTATTGATAAGTTCAACCGTAAGTATGGTCTGGAGAGCAAGTAGAATTTATCACTGATGATTAAAGGTTGAGGTTAGAATATAGCCTCAGCCTTTTTTTACTGTACTACCCGACGAACCAAGCCTCTAAGGCGCCGGTGAGTCGCGGTAGCACGTACGCAAGGGCCACTTAGTGAATGCAAGCTGTAAAGCGCAGCATGAACTTAGTGGACTACTGCGCTGTATTATCAATGATAGTGAGCCACTGCACTATATTATCAATGATAGTGAGCCACTGCGCTGTATTATCTCTTGGAGGTATATTATGAAAAAAGCATCCGGAATCGGCGGACAGGCCCTGATGGAAGGCGTTATGATGAAGAACGGCAACCATTATGCCTGCGCTGTCAGAAAAGCTGATGGAACTATAGAGGTGGACGACCAGCGTACCACTTTACTTGGAGATAAATATAAATTTTTCAGGATACCGATCATAAGGGGTGTCGTTACATTCGTAGAGTCCCTTGTAATAGGTGTTAAAACGCTGACCTGGTCTGCAAGTATATTAGAGGACGAGGAAGAGGAAGCCAAGAAAAAAGAGGCTGAAGGTGTTGAGAACTACGCAGATGAGATTCAGGCTGAGGCAGCGGAAGCATGTGCTGAGGCGGAGAATACGATAGAAGAGATCAATCTTGACAGTGATGAGCCCGAATATGAAGCGGTAAAAGAAGCTGAGGAAAAGGCGGCAACATCGGTTCCCAATGTTAAGAAAGCAGTTAAAAAGGAAAAGACCAAATCAGAGAAGACTAAGGACAGCCTTTTCATGGGACTTTTAGTAGTAGTTGCCATAGTATTTGCTGTAGGCCTTTTCATGATCCTTCCTTATTTTATATCGAAGTTTTTAAAGAGTGTTATAGATTCGCAGTTTGTACTTGCATTACTTGAAGGCCTTATCCGTATATGCCTTTTTGTAGGCTATGTGGCAGCCATCTCATGTATGAAGGACATAAAGAGAGTGTTCATGTACCATGGTGCGGAGCACAAGTCCATCAACTGTGTTGAGAGCGGAAAAGAACTGACCGTGGAGAATGTAAGAGAATGCTCAAGAGAGCATAAGAGATGCGGTACCAGTTTCTTACTCATAGTTATGGTACTCAGTATCATCTTCTTTATGTTTATCAGATTTGAGTCGACCATACTTATGGTTGTGGCCCGTCTCCTTTTAGTGCCCATCATCGCAGGTATTTCCTACGAATTTATCAGGCTTGCCGGAAGAAGCGACAGCAAGGTTGTAGCGGTATTAAGCAAACCCGGACTTGCACTTCAGAAGCTTACCACACGTGAGCCGGAGGATGATATGATCGAGTGTGCCATAGCATCCGTTGAGGCAGTATTTGACTGGCGTGCATATCAGGCAGATATCAAGGCTGAAGAGGAAGCCGCATTAAAGGAAAAGCAGGAAAGACGTGAAAAGAGACGCTTAGAGCGTGAGCAGGAGATCAAGCAGAGAATGGAAGCCAAGGGAAGAAAGGTAGAGGATCTTTCCGAGGAGCAGATAAAAGAGATAGATGCCAGAGCTGACAAGCTTGCAGCTAAAGAGATGAAGAATGAGGCTGTAGCTGAAAAGCTTGCACGTGAGGCGGCAGAAAAAGCAAAGCAGTTTGAGAAAAACGTAAAAAACAACAATAAAGGCAGCAATAATAAAAACAAGAAAAAGAAGTGAGTCAAAGGTTTGTATGCGGTATTCTGAGGTAAAAAAAAGAGCGGTATCGATATTAAGCGAAGCAGGTATAGAAGAAGCCGAAGTGGATTCGGAGTATCTGCTGCTCTCCGTCACCGGTCTTGACAAGGCAGGACTGCTCATGAAGCTTTTTGATGAGATGCCGGAAAAGGAAGAAAAGGCATACGAAGAACTGATCGGGCGCAGAAGCTCGCATGAGCCCCTGCAGTATATCATTGGCAACCAGAATTTTATGGGATATACATTTCTGGTGACACCCGATGTACTCATCCCCAGATTTGATACCGAGATACTTGCGGAACTGGCAGGTAAGAGAGCGTATGAAGCAGCGGTACAGATGTATTCTCACGGTAAGACCGGAGATATATCCGGCATATCGGATGAATTCCGGATCCTTGATATATGTACCGGAAGCGGGTGCGTGCCTGTATCGGTGGGGTTGGATTTATATAAGAAGATAAGATCCAAAGGTCTGAAGTTAAGCATTTCGGTTACTGCAGCCGATATTTCTGAAGCGGCAGTAGCTTTAGCAGAGAAGAATTATAAGCTAAATCTGGAAGACGGTGATCAGCTTCAAGAACTCGGATACCGATTTATAGTAAGCGATTTATTTAGTAACATAGATGGAAAGTACCACATCATCACAGCTAATCCTCCGTATATAGTGCGTGATGAGATCGAAGAGCTTATGCCTGAGATCTCCGAGCATGAGCCGAGACTTGCACTTGACGGCGGAACGGACGGTATGGATTTTTACCGCAGGATAGTGAAAGATGCGGGCAGTTACCTTGTCCCCGGCGGCAGGCTGCTTATGGAGTTTGATGACTCTCAGGCGGAGCCTGTAAAGCAGATGATGGAAGAAGCGGGCTTTACCGAAGTGGAGGTGCACCGTGACTTAGCAGGGCTGCGCCGCGTCATTGAGGGCAGGAAATAATAAAGGAATAAAGAAATGTTTGAGAAGATAGAAGAACTCGAGAGGCGCTATGAAGAGATTCAGGCAGAGCTTTCCGCTCCCGAGGTCGTAAACGATCAGGCAAGGTTCCGCAAGCTCATGAAGGAACAGACTGATATGGGAAGCATCGTAAATAAATACAGGGAATACAAGGAAGTAAAGAAGACCATAGACGAAAGCCTGGAGCTTCTTGACAGTGAAAACGATCCTGAGATGAGAGAGCTTATAAAGGAAGAGCTTTCGGCATCCAAGCAGCGTATCCCCGAGATAGAGAATGAGCTGAAGATCTTACTGCTCCCGAAGGATCCCAACGATGAAAAGAACGTCGTAGTGGAAATACGAGGCGGAGCAGGCGGAGATGAGGCTGCACTTTTTGCAGCAGAACTTTACCGCATGTATTCAAAGTATGCGGATTCACAGAGATGGAAAATAGAACTTGTAAGTGTAAATGAAAGCGGCATAGGCGGTTTTAAGGAAGTTATCTTCATGGTAAACGGCAAGGGCGCTTATTCAAGGCTTAAGTATGAGAGCGGTGTACACCGTGTTCAGCGTATACCGGTGACGGAGTCGGGCGGAAGGATACATACCTCCACTGCTACGGTAGCTATCATGCCTGAGGCAGAAGAGGTAGAGGTTAATCTTGATCTTAATGACTGTAAATTTGATGTATTCCGTGCGTCGGGAAACGGCGGACAGTGTGTCAATACCACGGACTCTGCGGTAAGGCTTACGCATATCCCGACAGGTATCGTAATCTCCTGTCAGGATGAGAAGAGCCAGCTGAAAAACAGGGATAAGGCATTAAGGGTACTCCGTGCAAAGCTTTATGAGCTTGAGCTTGAAAAAGCCCATGATGCTGAGGCGGAAGCCAAGAGAAGCCAGGTCGGTACCGGTGACAGGTCGGAAAAGATCAGGACTTACAATTTCCCCCAGAGCCGCTGCACCGATCACAGGATCAAGCTTACACTTTACACCTTAGAGGATGTAATGAACGGCAATTTGGACCAGCTGATCGACAGCTTAACTGCAGCAGATCAGGCCGCAAAATTGTTAAAGATGAGTGAAATGACCTGAACATATTTGTTCACAGATTAAGCCGGCTTAAGGCCCGAAAAGGGTGTGGGCGGACTTGGAATGAGGAGATATGATGGAAATCATCACCAGCAGTAAAAACGAAAAGATAAAAAACATAACAGCCCTGCTAAGCTCAAAAAAGGAACGCGACAAGCAGGGCCTTTTTGTCATTGAAGGACTGCGTATTTTTCAGGATACACTTAAAACCGCACCCGGATTTATAAGGGATATATATGTTTCCGAGAGTTTCTTAAAAGAACACCCTGAGGAAGATATTCTTTTTGAGAATAACGGAAGTATCAGGATCATCACGGTTAAGGACAGTGTTTTTAACAGCATCAGTCAGACTGTTACACCGCAGGGCGTACTCTGTACGGTGAAGAAGCCGGAGCATACTTTAGAAGAGATACTTGGCGGTACAAAATTCCTGATATTGGAAAATATCCAGGATCCCGGAAATTTAGGAACTATGCTGAGGACCGCGGAAGCAGCGGGTGTGTCGGGCATCATCATGAGCCGGGACTGCGCTGACATCTACAATCCAAAGGTTATACGCTCCACCATGGGCTCGGTATTCAGGATGCCTTTCGTATATGTACAGGATTTTACGGAGGCACTGCGCAGAATAAAAGGACACGGTATCACCGTATATGCAGCTTACCTTCACGGGGGAGAAGCAGTTTCGGGTGTACAGTTTGATAAAAAATGTGCTATAATGATAGGTAATGAAGGAAACGGACTTACGGACGGGGCGGTAGCCGAAGCCGACAAAAGGGTATTTATCCCCATGGCCGGTCAGATAGAATCCCTGAACGCTGCCGTAGCAGCAGCAATACTGATGTTCCACGGGATAGCATAAGAAGGATAAAAACATGAAAGCAATAATTGGGCTCGGGAATCCGGGCATAAAATACGCCGGAACAAGGCATAACATAGGCTTTGATACGGTGACCGCATTGGCGGATAAGTATAACATAAAAATAAAAGATAAGAAGTTTAACGGCTTTGTAGGCGAGGGCTTTATCGAAGGCGAGAAGGTGATGCTGGTCCAGCCGCAGACATTTATGAATCTCTCGGGAGAATGTGTGGGTCTTATCGCAGGTTTCTATAAGCTTGAACCGGAGGATATCATAGTCATATGTGATGACATAAACCTTGATACAGGAAGGCTCCGTATAAGAGCAAAGGGGAGCGCCGGCGGACATAACGGACTGAAAAACATCATAGCACATCTTGGTACCGAGACATTCCCCAGGATAAGGATAGGCGTGGGTGAAAAGACAGAAGGCTGGGACCTGGCCGATTATGTATTGGCAAGGTTTTCAAAGGATGACGAACCGATTATGCGTGAAGCCATAAAGAATGCGGTGGGAGCGGTTGAGACCTGGATATCCGATGATATCGGCACGGCCATGAACCGCTATAATATCAACCCTAATCCCAAGCCCAAAAAAGAGAAGACACCTCAGACCTCGAATGTTTCCGAAACTGCCGGTGCTATTGAAGCTGCCGACGTCCCTGCGGAATGACAATACTATACTGTAACGTGAAAATATAAGATTATATACAACTTTAAATGAATGCATTAATACAACCTTTAAGTGAATATACCGTCATCGAAGATATAAAGACGGCGTTAAAAAAAGGCAGGACTCCCATCAGGGTCACCGGCTGTATAGGTTCTGAAAAATGTAACCTTATGGCAGCAGTGACTGAAGAGACGAGCCCTGTCCGGCTTATTATTGCCGAAAATGACTTAAGGGCCAAAGAGCTTATGGCGGATTTCATGCTGTATGATAAGAACACATACTTTTATCCCGCCAAGGATATACTCTTTTACAGTGCAGATGTAAGGGGCAATACCCTGCAGTGCGAGCGCCTTGCTCTTATCAAGAAGATCATAGACGGTGAAAGTCTTACCGTTGTCACGAGCATTGCTGCCGGTGTGGACAGGCTGCCTCCTGTGGAGAGGCTTAAAAACCAGATCATACATATAGATATGGAATCCACCTTAGAGCCTGAGGTGTTGGCGGAAAAGCTTACAGCTATCGGATATTCCAGGGAAGGCATAGCCGATATGCCCGGACAGTTCGCCGTCAGGGGCGGTATAGTGGATGTATTCCCTGTACAGGATGAGGTCCCTGTACGTATAGAGTTCTGGGGAGATGCCATAGATTCCATCAGAAGCTATGATGCAGCCAGCCAGCGAAGCATAGCAAATACCGATTCATGTACCATATTCCCGGCTCAGGAGATTACTATCTCTAAAGAAGAGCAGGAAAAGGGCTTAAAACAGATAGAAAAGGATGCCAAAAAGCAGGAAAAAAGCCTGCAGGCTGCAGAAGATGAGAGTGCAGTAACGAACTTAAAACGCACTTTAAGGGAGCTTAAGGAGAACTTAGAGTACTTCGGCGGTAAGGTAGGCCTTGACAGTTATGTCAATTATTTCCTTGAGGATACGGTATCGTTTTTTGATTATTTTGATCCCGAAAAAACAACGGTATTTATAGATGAACCGAAGATGGTCTCGGAGACGCTTGATGCGTTAGAGTATGAGTTTGACGAAAGCATGAAAGGCAGGCTCATGCGCGGATATATCTTCCCTAAGCAGACGGAAGCGGTTTTTAAGGCAAACCGCATTTTTGGTGTGCTTAAGGGGATGAGAGTCCTGATGCTTTCCACCATGGATTACCGTTTTACGCCTATGCAGGCGGCTTCCTCCTTTGAGCTTTCGGTAGCTGCCACGGCATCTTACAACGGCAACTTCGACATGCTCATCTCGGACCTTAATAAATGGAGAAAGAGAAAATACAGGGTTATCCTTGTGGCTGCTTCCAAGTCCAGAGGAGTGAGACTTGCAGAAGATTTAAGGGATAACGGACTTTCAGCATTTTACAGCGCCGATCTTGACAGGGTGCCTCAGGAAGGCGAGGTTGTGGTGCTTTCAGGGCACTTAAGCCGTGGCTTCGAATACCCGCTTATCCGCTTTGCATTCGTGTGCGAAACGGATATTTTCGGCGTGCAGAAGGCAACTAAAAAGAAGAAAAAATACGGAAATGTCGGTCCCCGTATCGAGAGCTTTGCCGAGATGTGCGAAGGGGACTATGTGGTCCATGAGAGTTATGGCGTGGGAATATACCGCGGCATAGAGCAGATGGAAATGAACGGCATTTTCAAAGACTATATAAAGGTGGAATATAACGGAGGCGGTACACTGTATGTTTTAGCTTCGGCCATGGGGCAGCTGCAGAAGTACGCAGGCTCCGATACCGGCAAGCCTCCGAAGCTTAACCGCCTTGATACCGGCGAGTGGAAAAAGACTAAAGCAAGAGTCCAGAGTGCGGTAAAAGATATCGCGGCAGAGCTTATAAAGCTTTATGCCATAAGGGAAGCGAGCAAAGGGCATTCATTCGGCAGGGATACCGTATGGCAGACTGAATTTGAAGAGCTGTTCCCCTTTGAAGAGACGGAAGACCAGTTAAAAGCCATCGAAGAGACTAAGAAGGACATGGAAAGTACCAAGATCATGGACCGTCTGATATGCGGAGACGTAGGCTTCGGTAAGACCGAGATAGCTATAAGAGCAGCATTTAAGGCGGTTCAGGACGGGAAGCAGGTGGCTATCCTTGTACCTACCACAATACTCGCCCAACAGCATTACAACACCTTCACACAGCGAATGGGCGGGTACCCCGTAAATATCGGAATGCTCTCACGTTTTAAGACACCTTCCGAACAGAAAAAGATCATCGAAAAGGTGAAAAACGGCCTGATGGACATAGTGATCGGTACACACAGGCTGCTTTCGAAGGATATTTCCTTTAAGAACTTAGGACTTCTGGTAGTGGATGAGGAGCAGCGTTTCGGAGTATCCCATAAGGAAAAGATCAAGCAGATGAAAGGCAATGTGGACGTACTGACACTTACCGCTACCCCGATCCCCAGGACTCTTCACATGAGTCTTGCCGGCATCAGGGATATGAGTGTGCTTGATGAGGCACCGGTGGACAGGCTTCCTATACAGACATTTGTCCTTGAATACAATGAGGAAGTAGTGCGTGAAGCGATAAACAGGGAGCTTTCACGCGGCGGGCAGGTATATTATGTGCATAACCGTATAGCCGGCATAGAGGATGTGGCGGCATCACTCACGAAGCTCCTGCCGGATGCAAATATCGTATATGCACATGGCAGGATGAACGAAAGAGAGCTTGAGGATATCATGTTCTCCTTTGTAAACGGCGATATAGACGTACTCGTTTCCACAACTATCATAGAAACGGGACTTGACATTTCGAATGTAAATACTATCATCATAGATGAGGCGGACAGGTTCGGCTTAGCCCAGCTTTACCAGTTAAGGGGCAGGGTGGGGCGTTCCAACAGGACTGCCTATGCGTTTATGATGTACAAGAGAGATAAGATACTTAAGGAAGAAGCCGAAAAAAGACTTGAGGCCATCAAGGAGTTTACCGAGCTTGGAAGCGGCATAAAGATTGCTATGCGCGACCTTGAGATAAGAGGTGCCGGTAACTTACTCGGTGCAGAGCAGAGCGGACATATGGCTGCGGTAGGCTATGAACTTTATTGCAAGATGCTTAACCAGGCTATAAAGAACTTAAAGCCCGGCGAGCTTGAGATGGATTACTACCAGACTTCAATAGACCTCGAGATGGATGCGTTTATCCCTTCTTCATATATAAGAAACGAGCTGCAGAAGCTTGATATGTATAAGCGGATCGCATCTGTCGATACATCCGACATGATGATGGACTTAGAAGAGGAGCTTACCGACAGATACGGCGAGCCTCCCACACCTGTCATCAATCTGTTAAACATAGCAATCACCAAGGCAGAGGGACACGATGCATTTGTTACCTCCATCACCCAGAAGGGGACTGTGGTAAAACTAGAGATGTACGAGAGGGCGCTGCTTGATGTGGCGCAGCTGCCGGAGCTCATAAAGAAATACGACGGTGCATTTAAAATGTATCCCGGAAAGGTGCCGAAGTTTGATTATATACTGCAGGCAGAACGGGGAAAGAAAACTTTTAATTTCAAGCCCGAGGAGATATTTAAGCAGCTTAGGGGCTTATTCGCAGACATGAAGTCTATCAGACTAAAAAATGATGATGTAAAAAAGGATACGGGTAAAGAAAGAGATGTCATCCTGAGCATAGGCGAAGGATCTTAAAAACATAGGAAAAAGTATGAAAAGAAAATGTAAACTGACAATTATATATTTCCTGATCCTGGTACTTGCGCTTATGACGGTATCCTGCGGAAGACATGAGGAAAAAGAGGAGAAAAAACCGGAATTCCGTGATGATGCGGTGTTTGCCGTAAACGGGACACAGGTGACCATGGGAGAGTGGAACCTCTATGCATGTCCTATCCTTGATGAGATCGATAACCTGTACGGCAAGGATATATGGAACTTTAAGATGGACGCTGAAGGCAAGCTGTTCGGCGAGGCTCTTCAGGAATACATCCGTGACAAAATAGTGAATGTCAAGGTTGTGGCAGGAAAAGCAGCGGAATTGGGCGTACGCTTAACTGAAGATGACAGGACCGAGATAAGCATAGCTGCTTCCGAATATATGGAGAAGCTTTCCGAAGAGCAGAAAAAAGAGTACAATATCTCTAAAGAACTGGTGGAAAATGTATATGAAGATAATCTGCTTGCCACCAAGGTATATGAGTATCTGACATTAAATGTCGATACCTCTACGGAAGAAACTGAGGTAAGACATATGGTACTCCGTTACATCATGCTTCCGAAAACTTATGAAAACAAGTCGGGAGAGACTGTGTTCTACAGCGATGAGGAGATAGCGGCAAGAAAGAGCCGTATAGAAGCCGTAAAAGCAGCGATAGATAAAAACCCGGGAGCCACTCTTAAGGACTTTGAGAGCGATGACCTGACCGTAACAGACATTATAGTGGATTATGACGGATTAAAAGAACGCCTTCCGGAGGATATGGCAGGCGTTGTATTCTGGCTGAGGGAACATGAGATAAGCCGTATCCTGGAAAGTGATGAGGCATTTTTCATATTCGAATGTGTAAAGCTTTCCGATGAAGAAAGAACAAAAGCTGCCCGCATTAAGATCATAGAACAACGCGAGCAGCAGGTGTTTGAAGAAGCTTATGTAGAATGGAAAAAGGATGTTGAGGTCATCAACAACGATCCTGTATGGAAGAGCATAACCGATATGTTTAATGCTCGGTCGGATACCCGTTCATAAGGTATATTTCCAAAGTATCCTCTTCGAAATCATCAAGTACCGTATAATACTCATAATAATTGTTATACGAGTTTTTCAGGTAATTCTTTTTAAGCGCGTCCGCATATTTTGAGTCGAGCTTATTGTAAATAGGTGAATATTCTTTACCATAGCCCGTGTTGCGCCAGTGATAGAAGCTCACGGGCCTTACTGTATTCTCAAAACGGTTCTCCGTGATCAGGGGATTCACCGTACCGTTCACTATGATCGAGACAAGTTCTAGCTCCGGAGTCTCAGAGTAAATGAAGCAGTTTTCCTTTATCACGGGATTTTCCCAGTTCATGCATCTTATGGCATAAGTCTGTATATCAAAAAATGTATTCCTTAAAATATTGATGTTTTTATGAGGACTTCCTTCGGAGTATTTATGTGTAGCGATACCGCATTCCACCTCATAAAAGATGTTGTCGGTGATATAGATATCCTTGTCGGGAGTCTTGTCATAGCTTGTCCACAACTGGTGGAAACCGCCGGTCACCTTATCGGGAGTGTCTATATTTATGGCCTCCTTACGGGTGGTCGGGGATTCCGACGCGCCATAGAAAAAGTTGTTGGTGATGTGGACGTTGCAGGAGGCATCGAGCTCGATAAAATGATAGGTGTTCATGTTAAGAAACGAGATGCCCGATATTGTGAGGTTCTTGCAATGACAGGAAACGATGCCCTGGCATAATATATTGTTAAGGTCTATATATGCCCTTCCCTCGCCGAGTATCTGTATGTCATGTTCGCCGTTGTAGCCCTTAAATACGCCTTCTTTTGCTGCATTTGTATATGAAACGGTCTGGAAGAGGGATGCTGTGGCGGTTAAACTCTTCGTGCCGGTATCATCCGTTTTCTTTATTTTTGCTCCGTCCTCCAATATAATGGTTGTGTTGGAAGGGATGCAAAGGGTGTTTGTTACGGTATAAGTGCCTTTTTGAAGTACAAGTACGCCGCCCTTTAAGGTGTTAAGCCTTTCAAGATAAGAGCGGAGCAGGTAATATCCCTTTGTTTTGCTGTTATATGTTCCGTAAGTTACATAATTGGAATTATAAGGTTCAGAGTCCGGGTTGATTATAAAAAGTGTTCCTTCACCGCTGTATATTTTGATCTCGGTGGTGAATGTCTCATCCATACAGGTGGCTGAAAGGATTACTTTTCCGGGCTTTAAGGTCTTTATGATACAGTCGGTGGCACCGGACGCTTCTATCTCGGCATAGCCTTCGCCCTGAAGTGTCCAGGTGACGGGCTCTTCATGTCCGTATCTTTTGAGCTTAAAACAGAAGGTATCGTTTAACGTCATGGCTTTTGTGGAATCGGTCAGTTTGCTGTAAGGAGCCTTGACGGTGACCTTCATGGAGCAGGTCCGGGTGCTCCCGCCTTCGGTCACATCGGCATATACCGTAGTACTGCCTTCTTCTACGGGGAATATCTCACCCTCGGGGGAGATAGCTGCTATATCTTCATCATCGCTTCTATATGATATCTCAAATTCTTCACCCATACCCAGTACGTCACACAGATAGCTTTCCCAACCGGTGTACAGGGTGATCTTTTCTTTGTCAAACTTAATGGTTGATGCGGAGGATTTCTTTTTAGCCGAGACTAAAGTCAAAGGGCACAGAAGGACGGTCATGATACAGACGATCATAACAAAAAGCGCATACTTTATCTTTTTATTTTGCATGGCCGGTCTCCTTTCAAAGTTAATGCTGATATTATACAGCAAAAGGACAAGATAATCAATTGATAAATTTTTGGTTGATTATAAGTGAGTTTTAATATATAATATCTATGAATATGCTTGGCACTTAAAGAGACAGGCCGGGATGGTTTTTAACCCGGCTTAAAATGGAGGTTTACAATGAAAAAACAGGCATTTAATCCTTATCTGCCTTCATGGGAATACGTTCCCGACGGTGAGCCTTACGTATTTGACGGACGTGTGTATGTATACGGATCTCATGATCTGTATAACGGACAGGCATTCTGTCTCGGTGATTACGTAGGCTGGTCGGCACCGGTGGATGACCTTGGTAACTGGAGATACGAAGGCATCACCTATCCCAGAATGGCAGACCCCGCAAATGACGGAAGGATGGTTCTTTATGCACCCGATGTTACCATAGGTCCCGATGGCAGATACTACATGTATTACTGCTTAGACAAGGTTCCGATCGTATCCGTTGCAGTATGTGATACGCCTGCAGGAAAGTACGAATTCTACGGACATGTTCATTATCAGGACGGTACCAGACTTGGCGAGAGACAGGGTGATGAGCCTCAGTTCGATCCCGGTGTTATCACAGAGGATGGAAAGACATATCTTTACACAGGCTTCTGCGGTATGGGTGACAAGTCCAGAACAGGTGCTTTCTGTACAGTACTTGACAGTGATATGCTTACCATCATCAAGGATCCCGTAAGAGTGGTTCCCGGCTGTATGTACAGCGAGGGCAGCGGTTTTGAAGGACATGCGTTCTTCGAGGCATCTTCCATAAGGAAACGCGGAGATACATATTACTATATTTATTCTTCACAGGTTATGCATGAGCTTTGCTATGCTACTTCAAAGTATCCGGATAAGGATTTTAAATACGGCGGAGTTATCGTAAGCAACGCTGATATAGGTATAGACAGCTACAAGCCCAAGGATATGGTAGCAGGGACCGTGGGTAACGATCACGGAAGTATCGTACAGATAGGTGATGACTGGTACATCTTCTATCACAGACAGACCAACGGCACATGGTTCTCACGTCAGGGCTGTGCGGAAAAGATCAAATTCGAAGCAGACGGATCTATTAAGCAGGTTGAGATGACATCCTGCGGACTTAACGGCGGACCTTTGGTTGGTAAGGGAGAGTATCCTACTTACATCTGCTGCAACCTGTTCAATAAGGATGCAAAGCCCGGCCCCTTCGGTATGGGCGGGTTTGGAAACAACGCCAAGATCATCATGGACGGACGCGACGGCGACGAAGAGCTCGGCTATGTATACAATGTAAAGAACGGCGATACCATCGGCTTTAAGTATTTTGACTGCAAGGGTATCACAAAAGTAAGAGTGACCACAAGAGGATACTCTCACGGAGTATTTGAAGTTAAGACCAAGTGGGACGGCGAGGTGCTCGGCACCATCGATCTTATCAGCTCCAACTTCTGGGAGGCACATGAAGCTGACATAGCTATCCCTGATGGAGTTAATGCTCTGTATTTCACATACAGCGGCGGCGGAAACTGCAGTTTTAAATCATTCGAGTTAATATGATATACGGTGAAAAACATAATAAAAGGAGAATTATAAATGGCTAAACAAAGAGAAGCACTGGTTACCAATATCTTCACAGCAGATCCTTCTGCACATGTATTTAATGATAAGGTATATGTTTACCCTTCACACGATCTTCCTCATGACGGAGCTGACGATGATGAGGGTATCGAATATGCTATGGAGGATTATCACATCCTTTCCATGGATAACCTTGACGAGGCTACACCCTGCATCGATAACGGCGAAGCACTTCATATGAGAGATATCCCGTGGGTAAGCAAGCAGATGTGGGCACCCGATGTAGCATTTAAGGATGGAAAGTATTATCTTTACTTCCCTGCAAGGGACCAGCAGGGAGTGTTCCGTTTAGGTGTTGCTGTTTCCGACAGCCCCGTTGGACCTTTCAAGGCTGAGGACAATTACATCCCCGGCAGTATGAGTATCGATCCCGCAGTATTTGAAGAGAATGGCAGATACTACTGCTACAACGGCGGACTTTGGGGCGGCCAGCTTGAGAAGTGGATGACCGGTTCATACGTAGAGAATCCCGCTGAGATCCCTGCAGATGCTCCCGCACTCGGACCGTTCTTTGCAGAGCTGAATGAAGACATGAAGACCTTTAAGGCTACCCCCAAGATGGTTCAGATTCTTGATGAGAACGGTGAGCCCATTAAGGCTGGCGATGAGGACAGACGTTATTTCGAGGGTCCTTGGATGCATAAGTATAACGGGCTTTACTACCTGTCATATTCAACAGGTACCACTCATTACCTTGTATACGCTACAGGTACAAGTCCCGAAGGTCCTTTCACATACCGCGGAAGACTTATGGAGCCCGTAATCGGATGGACCACACATCATTCGATCATCGAGTACCACGGAAAATGGTATCTTTTCTATCATGACTGCGAGATATCACAGGGAATCAACCACAGAAGAAACGTTAAGTTTACAGAGATCTTCTATAATGAGGACGGTACTATAAAGACCGTATTCCCTTACGATCATAAAAACAAATAAATAATTTCATTTCGGGCTGTCGCATTTGCGGCAGCCCGATTTTCGGAGGAACAGATGCGATTAAGACACAATCCCAAGGCAGATATAGCGGTGGAAAACAGCGAATATGTAGAACAGGACCCAAAAGCAAGAAAGGGACACTGGCATGAGCTGTTTGGAAATGACAATCCCATACATATTGAGATCGGTATGGGAAAGGGCAACTTCATAATGACTTTGGCATCGCAGAATCCTGATATAAACTATGTTGGGATAGAGCGCGTACCCACCGTATTGTATAAAGCACTCCGGAAGCAGGAGGAAATGAAACTTAAAAATCTGATGCTTATGGCGTTTAATGCCGATGCGATTGAGGAAGTGTTTGAAAAGGCTGAGGTGGACCGTATATATCTTAATTTCTCCGATCCCTGGCCGAAGGACAGGCATGCACACAGAAGGCTTACATCTCCAAACTTTTTGAAGTTGTATGACAGCTTTCTTAAAGACGACGGAGTAATAGAATTTAAGACGGATAACAGGAATCTCTTTGATTATTCATTGGAAGCCGCACCGGCGGCAGGATGGAAGGTAAAGGACATAACCTATGACCTCCACCACAGTGAATATGCCGAAGGGAACATTATGACCGAGTATGAGATGAAGTTCTCTGCTATGGGAATTCCTATCAATAAAATGATAATATACAGGTAATAGGCGGGTTTATCACCTGATATGACAGGGATTGACTATTAATCGGAAAAATGTTAAAATTCTTCCAGCCGTCAGTTGGAGAGGTTCCAACATAACGGTGCCTAAGAAAATGGAGGAAAGAGAATGAAGAAGAAATTACAAAAGAGTCTTATAATGATCATCATGATACTCTCCATGCTGGCACTTGCCGCATGTTCCAAGAGTGATGAGGATGATGAAGAGAGCGGAAGCAGACGCCGCCGTACAGAAAATGTAGAACCTACGGACGATCCTGATGTAACTGCTGAACCCACTGCGGAGCCTACAAGCACACCTGAGCCTACAGTAGAGCCCACCGCTGAGCCTACTGCTGAGATAACACTTGCACCCCCCGTATCCCACGCAGATGATGAGAAAAAAGAAGGGGACAACGGCGACGAGCCTGCTACCGGTGAGCCCGATCCTACCGGAGAAATAGAGCCTACCCCTGTTGTTACCGGTGAGCCCGATGACGACAATACTTTTGTTTTTGAAGTAAAATATGTAGGATATACAGATGTTGACGATAAAGCAAAGGAAGTAGCCGAGACATTCGGAAATGCATTTATATTTGGCGACAAAGAAGTAATCCTCAATACAATAGCTTATGATGAAGAACGTAAAGCAGATCTTGACGAGGAACTTGGAGAATATCAGGGACTTACAGAGATGCTTGTTGAAGAGTTGTCCGAGTTCGATCTCGGACTTTCCAATGCCGATGTAGCGACACTGATCTCTCTTGAATGTGTTGGCGGCAAAAAGTTTGACAAAGAGACTGCTGTATACAACCTGATCCTCAGCGATACTTATATTGCCGATCCGATGGCATGGGATAATTACCATGTTATCTCTACCGAGATGAAGGGCGATGTACTTTCATATATCGGAAATCCTTTAGGCGGCGGCATCAACTTTATAGTAGCTGAAAGGGACGGAGAATATAAAGTCCTCACTGTAGCATTCTATGATGAGGATGAAGGCGGCGACGAGCCTGTAGATCCAGAGACAGATGCAGAAAAGCTTATCGAGATCAAAGGCAGGCTGTATCAGTTTAACGGAAACGAGACTACCGATGAGATCATCGATATGTTTAACAAGGCATTCGAAGATTTTGATTTTTATACCATGATCTCATGCGTAGCAATTGATGACGGTTTTTATATCGATGCAATTGCAGACAATGAGGATGCCATAGCTGCATTTGAATTATATAAGCTCGCTGCAGACACGATGACCATATCCACTTCAAGAGGAGAGGCTGTTGAGGTTTCCGAGGAAGAACTGAATGATGTCCGCAGGGAATGCGAGACTGTAGACAATCCCGAGACTATCACAGACGTTGTAAAATATGAAGTTACCTATCATATGGAACTGGCCGGTGAGACTCAGGACCAGGTAGAAACCGTATATGTAGGAAAGTACAACGGCGAAAACAGGATAGTACACTGCTTCATTTTTAACTGATAATTATATGAGAAAATATTGTGTAATAGGAACACCTGTCGGGCACTCCAAGTCCCCCGCACTCTTTAAGAGATTTATGACCGAAAAAGGCTTAAAATACGGTGAGGATGCGGAGTACCTGATCACGGAGATAACAGATGCTGAACAGCTCCATGCCTTTGTAGAAGAAATGAAAACAGGGGTATGGAGCGGTTGTAATGTCACCATGCCGTGGAAGACCGATATGGTGAAATATATGGATGAGCTTTCCGAAACAGCGAAAATCACCGATGCGGTAAATACCGTATCAGCTAAGGACGGCAGACTGTTCGGAGACTCCACTGACGGGCGCGGCATGCTTAATGCCATAAAGGCTGAGACCGGGTGTGATATAAAGGATAAAAAGGTGGTCATGCTCGGATGCGGAGGTGCTGCACGTTCCATAATAGCCGAAGCGGTACTGAGAGGCGCCGGAAGGATTGATATAATCTGCAGGGGTGCCGGAAACATAGGAGGGCCGGATCTTGACAGAGGATCCAATCTGGGCTTAACGCTGGAACTTATAGAAAAACTGTATGCACAGGGAAGCGAAGGTACGGAGACGGAAGGCGTGCAAACAGAAGACACTGTAAAAGACGGTGTTGAGAAGAAACCTGCATATGAAACCAAGATAGTGTTTACAGAGTCGGGAGACTTCGAGAAGGTTCAGCAAGCTGTTACGGATGCGGATATCCTGATCAATTCCACTCCTTTGGGTATGCTGGACGGACGCGGAAATGAGAACAGGCTGCCGATATCGGAGGATATCATATTCGGAAAAGACCTTATCGTGGCAGACTGTGTATATAATCCGGATGAAACACTTCTTATAAAGAAGGCAAAGGAAGCCGGAGCAAGAACGGTAAAGGGCATCAGGATGCTCGAGGAGCAGGCCAGATGCGGTGTAGAGATACTTCTCAGATAGAATACTGATTATCAAGGCTTCCCCTTGAGGGAGAGTGCAAAGCACATAGGCAGTACCAACAACTCAGCTGCGCTTCGTTGGGTACTGGCTCTAACCTGTCTGCGAAGCAGACTGATGAGGTGGAAAACAACAACTTTGGAGGTTAACATATCATGACACTCGTGATAATGGCTGCCGGAATGGGCAGCAGATACGGCGGGCTTAAGCAGCTCGATCCTTTAGGACCCGGCGGGGAATTCCTGCTTGACTACTCCATCTATGATGCCGTAAAGGCAGGCTTTAACAAAGTGGTATTTGTTATAAAGAAGGAAAACCTGGAGCTTTTCCGTGAGACGGTCGGAGAGCGTATAGAAAAAGCCGTAAAGGTTGAATATGCATTCCAGGATATAGCCGATATCCCCGAAAATGGAAGCATACCCGAAGGACGTGTAAAGCCCTGGGGTACCGCACATGCCGTATATTGCTGCAGGAACTATGTAAATGAGCCGTTTGCAGTCATCAACTCCGACGACTTTTACGGAGCTGAAGCATTTAAGTGCCTGGCAGAGTACCTGGGTAAAAACGAAGATAATGCCACAGTTCACAGATACTGCATGGCAGCATATATGCTTAAGAATACACTTACCGAGAACGGTTCAGTATCCCGTGGAGTGTGCTTAGATAAGGATATGAATCTTACTTCTATCACAGAACATACAAAGATTGAAAGACTTTCAGACGGAAGGCTTATAAACACAGAGGATGACGGCTCTTTAAAGGAGCTTAACGACAACCTCCATGTTTCCATGAACTGCTGGGGATTTACACCTGAGTTTTTCGGTACCCTTGAAAAGGGACTTGTAAGGTTCTTTGATGAGAACAAGGGAGAGAAGCTGAACAAGGCTGAGTACTACCTGCTTACAGCAGTACAGGATGAGATAGATGCAGGTACTGCTACGGTTAAGCTTCTTGAGACCGATGCTAAGTGGTTCGGTGTAACATACAAAGAGGACAGACCCAAGGTGGTTGAAGCCATCAGGAAGCTTATAGCCGAGGGCGTGTATCCCGAGAAATTGTGGGCATAAAGATAGGAGAAGGACATGTCAATATTAGTAACCGGCGGAACCGGATATATAGGAAGCCACACGGTGGTAGAACTGCAGAATGCGGGCTACGATGCCGTGATCATCGATAATTTAAGTAATTCCAAGGCTTTGGTACTGGACAGGATTGAGGCTATCACAGGTAAAAGACCGAAGTTTTATAATGCTGACTTAAGAGATAAGGAAGCACTTGCAAAAATATTTAAAGAGAATCCCGATATAGAGGCAGTCATTCATTTTGCAGGCTTAAAGGCAGTAGGAGAATCTGTCAGCATGCCTCTTGAGTACTATAACAACAATATATACGGAACGCTCTGCCTGCTTGAGACCATGAGGGATGCGAAAGTTAAGAACATAGTATTCTCATCATCCGCAACCGTATACGGAGACCCTGCGTTCGTACCCATCACAGAGGAGTGTCCTAAGGGTTCATGCACCAATCCTTACGGCTGGACAAAATCCATGCTTGAGCAGATACTCTCCGACTTAACAGTACCGGATAAAGAATGGAATGTCATACTTCTCCGTTACTTTAATCCTATAGGAGCACACAAGAGCGGTACTATAGGTGAGGATCCGAGCGGTATCCCCAACAACCTCATGCCTTATATCACACAGGTGGCAGTAGGAAAACGTGACCACTTAAATGTATTCGGAAATGACTATCCCACCCATGACGGCACAGGCGTAAGAGATTACATCCATGTAGTTGATCTGGCTGTCGGTCATGTTAAGGCATTAAACAAGATCAAAGAAAAATGCGGACTTAAGATATATAACCTCGGTACCGGCCACGGCTACAGTGTGCTGGATATCGTTAATGCATTTGAGAAGGCAAGCGGTGTGAAGATACCTTATGAGATAACTCCCCGCCGCCCCGGCGATATAGCCGAGTGCTATGCTGATGCCTCAAAAGCAAAGACAGAGCTTGGTTGGGAAGCTCAGTACGGTATAGAAGAGATGTGTGCCGACTCCTGGAGATGGCAGAAGAATAACCCCGAAGGGTATTGATGACGTTTTTGCAACGGTCAGAGAAAAGTTTCTCTGACCGTTTTTTCTGACAAATTCCATTGCTTATATTATGTTTTCAAAATTGCACAAATAATGGCATATACTTAAGGTAAAATTTCTAACTGTATATTTTTAAAAAAATGTTGAAGTGTAGAACAAGATATGCTACTATAAATCAGATAGGCAAAAAGTTGAAAAATGAAGTATTTCTAGGAGGCAGATCATGGGAAAAAGAGATGACATCAACAAGGTTTTAATTATCGGATCAGGTCCTATTATCATAGGACAGGCATGTGAATTTGACTATTCGGGAACTCAGGCATGCAAGGCATTGCGTAAGCTGGGTTATAAAATAGTTCTCGTAAATTCCAATCCTGCTACCATCATGACCGACCCTGATACGGCCGATGTTACATATATTGAGCCCCTTAACGCTAAGAGGCTTGAACAGATTATTGCAAAAGAAAGACCGGATGCTATTTTGCCCAATTTAGGTGGTCAGTCCGGTCTTAATTTATGTTCCGAGCTCGGAAAAACAGGCGTTCTTGACAAGTACGGCGTAAAGGTTATAGGCGTACAGCTTGACGCTATAGAACGTGGCGAGGACAGAATAGAGTTTAAGAACACAATGAACAAGCTCGGTATCGAGATGGCAAGAAGTGAAGTTGCTTACTCGGTAGATGAGGCACTTGCCATAGCAGATAAGCTCGGCTACCCCGTAGTTCTTCGTCCCGCATACACCATGGGCGGTGCCGGCGGCGGACTTGTTTACAACACAGAAGAGCTTAAGCTCGTATGTGAGCGCGGTATCCAGGCATCACTCGTTGGCCAGGTACTTGTAGAAGAGTCCATCATGGGCTGGGAAGAGCTTGAACTTGAAGTTGTTCGTGATGCAAAGGGACAGATGATCACAGTCTGCTTCATCGAGAACATCGATCCCATGGGCGTACATACAGGTGATTCCTTCTGTTCGGCTCCTATGCTCACCATTTCCGAAGAAGTACAGAAGCGTCTGCAGGAGCAGGCATATAAGATCGTAAACGAGGTACAGGTTATCGGCGGTACCAACGTACAGTTTGCACATGATCCCGTATCCGACAGGATCATCGTTATAGAGATCAACCCCAGAACCTCACGTTCATCAGCACTTGCATCAAAAGCAACAGGATTCCCCATCGCTATGGTATCCGCTATGCTTGCATCAGGTCTTACACTTGATGAGATTCCTTGCGGAAAGTACGGTTCACTTGATAAGTACGTACCCGACGGCGAATATGTTGTTATCAAGTTTGCACGCTGGGCATTTGAGAAGTTCAAGGGTGTACAGGACAAGTTAGGAACACAGATGCGTGCCGTAGGCGAGGTAATGAGCATCGGTAAGAATTATAAAGAAGCATTCCAGAAGGCTATCAGAAGCTTGGAGACCGGCAGATACGGCTTAGGCTTTGCAAAGACCTTCCACGATATGGACCTTAAAGAGCTCCTCAATCTCTTAAAGAGCCCTTCAAGCGAGAGACAGTTCATCATGTACGAGGCACTCCGTAAGGGCGCTTCCATCGACGAACTGTACAACCTTACCAGAATTAAGAAGTACTTCATCGAGCAGATGTTAGAACTCGTACAGGAAGAAGAAGCCCTCATCGCTATGAAGGGTGCAGTTCCTTCAGACGAGATCTTAAGAAAGGCTAAGCAGGACGGTTTCTCGGATAAGTACCTTGCAAAACTCTTGGAAGTATCTGAGGCAGATATCAGAAATGCAAGACTTGCAGCCGGCATCGTAGAGCGTTGGGAGGGCGTACACGTAAGCGGTACCCAGAACAGTGCTTACTACTACTCAAGCTACAACATCCCTGAGGGTAAGGGCGCAACAGCAGTAGACAACGGCAAGAAGAAGATAATGATCTTAGGCGGCGGCCCCAACCGTATCGGCCAGGGTATCGAGTTTGACTACTGCAGCGTACATGCAGCACTTTCGTTAAAGAAACTCGGCTTTGAGACCATCATTGTTAACTGTAACCCCGAGACAGTTTCAACAGACTACGATACATCCGACAAGCTCTACTTTGAGCCGCTGACATTAGAGGATGTATTAAGCATATATAATGAAGAAAAGCCCGTAGGTGTTATCGCACAGTTCGGTGGCCAGACACCTCTGAACCTTGCTTCACAGCTTCAGGCTAACGGCGTAAAGATCTTAGGTACCACACCTGAGGTCATCGACCTTGCAGAGGACCGTGACAGATTCCGCGCTATGATGGAGAAGCTTAACATCCCGATGCCCGAAGCAGGCATGGCAGTAAATGTGGATGAAGCTATCGAAGTGGCAGAGCGCATCGGTTATCCCGTTATGGTACGTCCTTCATACGTACTCGGCGGACGTGGCATGGAGGTCGTATATGACCGTGACACATTGAAGGAATACATGGCAGCAGCCGTAGGTGTTACACCCGACCGTCCCATACTTATCGACAGATTCCTCCGCCACGCTACAGAGTGTGAGGCAGATGCTATCTGTGACGGACAGCATGCATATGTTCCCGCTGTTATGGAGCATATCGAGCTTGCAGGTATACATTCCGGTGACTCGGCTTGTATCATTCCTTCACTCAACCTTTCGCATAAGAATATTAAGACCATAGAGGAATACACCAGAAAGATCGCTGAGGAGCTGCACGTACAGGGACTTATGAACATGCAGTACGCTATCGAGAACGACAAGGTATACGTTATCGAGGCTAACCCCAGAGCATCACGTACAGTACCGCTTGTATCAAAGGTATGTGCCGTTAACATGGTACCTATCGCTACCGAGATCATCACAAAAGAGATCACAGGCCGTCCTTCACCGATACATGACTTAAAGGAGCGTGATATCCCTTACTACGGAGTAAAGGAAGCAGTATTCCCGTTCAACATGTTCCCTGAGGTTGACCCCGTTTTAGGACCTGAGATGCGTTCAACAGGTGAGGTACTCGGTATCTCGGATAACTTCGGTGAGGCATTCTTCAAGGCTGAGGAAGCTACACAGACAGTACTTCCTACAGAAGGAAAGGCACTTGTAAGCGTAAACGACAGAGACAAGACCGAAGTACTTGAGGCAGTAAGAGACTTGGCTGAAGCAGGCTTCACATTTGTGGCTACAGGCAAGACCTATGAGCTTATCCATGCAGCAGGCTTTACAGTAGAAAAGATAGACAAGCTCGGTGAGGGCCGTCCCAATGTTGAGGATATCATCATCAATAAGCAGGTACAGCTCATCATCAACACTCCTGAGAGCAAGAAGGGCAGAAACGACGGCAGCTACATCCGTAAGTCAGCTATCCGTGAGCATGTTCCTTACATCACTACCATGGCAGCAGCTAAGGCAGCAGCTAAGGGCATCCTTGCAGTAAAGCACGGCCAGACTTCTGAGATCCGTTCACTTCAGGAACTTCATGCATCAATTAAATGATACACCTTATAAGTCAGCTTAGGTTAATGTACTTAAAGCCTTCCCCTTGAGGGGAAGGTGCCCATCGAAGATGGGCGGATGAGGTGTAATACTACATATTGGAGACATATGAAAAAATATATCTTTAGATTATTCGCCTTATTATTGACCTTGGTCATGTTACTGGAGTTTCCTGCAGCTCAAGTAAAAGCTGATGAAACTACAGATACTGCGATCGGTTTTAACTATACGGAAAAGACAATCTATGCCGGAAAAAGCTTCCAGCTGGTACTTAACAATGCACCCAAGAAGATCAAGTGGTGGGCAAGTGCCGACGAAAGTATAGCTACGGTAAGCAAAAAAGGTGTGGTTACCGGAGTAAGTGCAGGAAAAGTTAAGATAAAAGCTAAATGCAATGATATAAAGTATACCTGTGTGGTAACAGTTAAAGACCCCTATGTGGATATCGAGAAGAACTACTTAAGAGTCGGCGACACCATGAAGGCTACCTTAAAGGGAGCCAAGGTTAAAGGCTTTTATTCATCCGCACCCAACTACATTTCAGTAGATGAGAAGACCGGTGTGATCACGGCACTTAAGAAAGGTTCTGCAGTTATTACCGCTAAATCGAAGGATGACAGGCTTTTCAAAGTAACGATCAATTCATACGAGAATATAAATGTTATCGAGAATCCGACATTTGATGACTTAGCACCTACCACTCACATGACATTTGAAGAACTGGTCGGCGATTCGGGTGAGAGAGGATATCCCGAGGCGATGCCCGTACCGGACACCTACAAAATCATCGTAGACCTGTACTGGAAGGTAGTTATGGTATATACCAGGGATAGCAACGGCGAGTATACCTTACCTGTAAGATACATGCTCTGTTCACCCGGTGCATCAAAGTCACCCACACGTACAGGTACCTTCAAGATGAAGGGTACGAGAGTACGTTTTGCCAGATTCAAGGGACTTACGGTAAGTGCGCAGTACTGGAGCCTGATAGTCAGTGCTACATACTTCCATTCGATACTGTATAATTCAAATAATGCGCAGGACTACACATCATCATACAACAACCTGGGCAGTGCCGTATCACACGGCTGTATCAGACTTACGGTTCCGGATGCAAGATGGATATACTACAACGCAGCACCCGGTACAGAAGTAACTATACGTAAGGGCTCCAAGGACGATGAGGAGACCAAGGCGATCAGAGAACAGCTGACCTTAGCCAAGATGCCGTCCTCACGACCTACATTAAAAGCAGGCGAGATCCCGTGGACCGATAACTGGTCGATCGAGGATGTACCTCAGGACTTCCCGTACGTATACGTACCGCAGTAAATGAGTTGAGTTGGCTCTTCCGGGCAGCATCCCGAACGAGCCTGAATTCAATCACAGGGACGGTTCTCTGATGAAAATTAACATATGAAAACATGACACCTTCGTGTGATCCGAAAGGAATACGGAAGGTGTCTTTTTGTATCCTAAATTATTGGACTGTATTCTCAAAAACACTTGCAAATAAAGGCCGGTTTGATATAATAATAGACAGTAATGATGCATGGAAACAATGTCTTTTTTAGATGATAAAACATCATACAAGGAGGAGAAGGTATGCATATCACACTTACAGGCAATCTTGGCAGCGGCAAATCAACTATAGCTAAAATAATGTCGGACAAGTACGGATACACCATATATTCCACAGGTAAAATCCAGAGAGAGCTTGCGGAAGAACGCGGACTAACGGTACTTGAGATGAACAAGCTCATGCAGCAGGATCATTCCTTCGACAATATCATAGATGAGAAGGTAACACAGCTCTCAAGAGACAGTGAGAAGGACCTCTTCATAGATTCGAGACTTGCATGGCATTTTGCGGAGAGAGCATTCAAAGTATTTCTCTCTGTTAGCATAGATGAAGCGGCACGCCGTGTATATAATGATGACAAGCGCGGTGAGGTTGAGACATATTCTTCGATAGAAGAAGCAAAGAAAAACCTGATAGAAAGAGCCCGCACCGAGGATGTGAGATATAAGGATATCTATGGACTTGACTACTTCAATCTCAATAACTACGACCTGGTACTTGACTCGACATTTACCAAGCCTGAAGTACTTGCATCGGTTCTTTTAAATGAAAAGAAGAGATATGAGGAGATCCTCATGAAAAACGGACTTCCCGAAACCTTCGATAAGAATAAGTCAGCAGATGCAGCAAAGCTCAGACTTGCTCCCAGGATCCTTTTGGCACCGGCCAGACTACTGGGGAACGCATCAGGAAACACCCGTGACAATGACGAGATATACACCTCCTGCGCTGTAGTAAAGAGCGGAGCTGAGGATATCGAGATAGTATCCGGCAGGGATGAGATTGAAAAGGCAGCCAGAGAAGGCTACGAATTCGTATCGGTAGGATATGTAAGATAATCCGGAGTAATTGATATGGGGTAAAGCTTTAACAGCTGTACCCCGTATTTTATGTCATCCTAAACAAAGTGAAGGATGATCTTAAAAAGGTATAGTATGGAAAAGAGATTAGATATATATTTAGTTGAAGATATGGGCATAAAGAGCCGCTCGAAAGCCCAGGAACTGATAAGGGGCGGCTTTGTAACCTGTAACGGAAAAAAAGCATCCAAGACAGGCCTGTTTGTATCCGAGAAGGATGATATAAAGATACTTCAAAATGATATTCTAAAATATGTATCCCGTGGCGGTTTGAAGTTAGAAAAAGCCATCCGGGAGTTTGAGCTTGACTTAAACGGAAAAACAGTCCTGGATATAGGTTCATCCACAGGTGGATTTACCGATTGTGCATTGCAGCACGGTGCTAAAAAGGTGGTAGCTGTAGATGTCGGTACGGATATAATGGATGCAGGATTAAGAAAAGATCCTCGTGTGGAGCTGCATGAGAACACCGACATCAGGAATTTTGATATAGATAAGGAAGAGTATAGTGACATATCATATTGCGTATGTGATGCGTCATTCATATCACTCCCTGTAGCACTAAGCAAGCTCGGATCGTCAAACAAGGAGTTCAATCTCGTCACTCTCATCAAGCCCCAGTTTGAGTGCGGACAGAAGACAGCATCAAAGTTTAAGGGTGTGATCACGGACAAAGAGGTGCATAAAGATGTACTGACACGTGTGTTAAATGATATGAAGGCGCTGGGGTTTTCTCTGCAGAAGCTCACTTTTTCTCCCATAACCGGCGGAGACGGGAATATCGAGTACCTGGCACTGTTTGCACATGGGAAGGAGTCGGATGGCAATTATGAACCAAGCGGGGAAGAAACCGACAAACTGATAGAAGAAGCATGGGGTAGAAGTAACGGGTAAGGCGAATATATAAAGCCGCGTACCATCATAGTTAAGGGTGAAGACCTGCCAGATTGTTGGTAGGTCTTATTTTTTACTGCTGACGAAATTATATTGTTAGAATAAAATACAAATTATAGACAACTATTCAGTCAATGTTGCAACACAACAAATAAATACTAAAAATATTGATAAATTTGTTGATTTTTGCTATAATAAGTAATAGTTGGTATTCCAATAAATTATTATAGGAGGAAGGTTATGGAAAGTAGCGGAACAATTCGTAGACGTCGTTTTTGGGCTTTATTTCTTGCATTTGTAATGGTAGTGGGGTTGCTGCCTGTTGCAAAGGCAAAAGCTGAAGACAAAAACGGGATAAGCAGTTTATCTTTTGTCAGTGAGGAAAATGGCATTGAATTAGGCGAGATTTTTAAGGCCGGTGATGTTCTTAACGGGACAATTGATATTGAAGAGTATGAGGAAAAGTTTTTAGATGTATTCTATTTTGATGCAGATGATGAAAATACGGATTTGGCATCAGATAGGGTATTGTATTATTCTGAAGATAACCAAAAAGCCACTATCGGTGTTTTTGATTGGGATTCCGAACAATATGTACCCGGTTATACCATTCAGGATTATAATACTGCATTAACAAATGCTGAACGGGAAGACGGAGAATTAGACGATAATCACTATTCGGATTATTGGAAAGTTTTTTCATTTGAAAACAATAATGACTATGGAGATACAAGTTTATTATTGAAGGCTGTTCCAAAGTATACCATACAGTGGAATCTTAACTATACTAACAGTTTGCAGTTTGGCACGGATTGGGGTATTGATGGAAATGGTAACAAATGGCCTACTACATATATCCCTGAAGTCGATGAAGAAATATATATACCCGGTTATAAACCAATCTCCAGAGCAGGCTATGAATTTGTGGGCTGGGGAACAATGGTTGAAGTAGAAGAAGATGATGAAGAAGATGGAGACGAAGATACTTATTATGAAATAGAAAAAACGTCTTATACTTCTGTTACTCCGGCTACTTGTGACGATTTGGCAGATGAAACCATAGATGATGATTATGCTATAGTTTTTTATGCCATTTGGAAACCGGTTTACACGCTGAGATTCTATAAAGGATATCCCGGTCAGAATGTGGATCAGGATAAAATCAATGGCAAGATGATCAGTTCTATGCTTAACGGAGTAGAGGAAGGTTATTACACATTTTCGTCCGAGGAGTTGTATTCTTCGGACGAATACAGCCTTGTCTCCTTAGATGTAATTACAAATGTTGTATGTGAAGAATCGGGAAGAATTGCATCTTGCGTAAGAGAAGAAACATATCCAAGCTTTAGTTATAAAGACTTAACAACAGATACCATAACTGTTAACAAACTTAAGGAAATAGGGGCGGAATATTCGGATGAAGAGAATGTTTTGCATCTTGCAGCTTTTTGGGAGCCTATATATACTATAGAGCCAATAATATATACAGATGCTGACATTAAGGCGGAGGCTGAAAACTGTGTAGAAAACGACAGGATCATCATCAAGCTTTCAGCTGTCAGCGAAGATGAGGATAGAAAACAGGAAGTTGATGAATGGCTTGAGAGTGCACAGGCAGAAGGCCTCATCTCATATTATTATATACAAAAGACAGACAGACATGGCAAAGCTGTTGAGACAAATGCAGTAGTAACCGGTGCGGCTATTACAGTTGCAGGAGAGTATTCTGTTTATGCTGAAACAACAGATCCTGATATCAGCATATCTTCGGACCCTCTTGGAACAATAATTATAGAGCAGGCTGATCCTGATAACAAACCGGATATTGATATATCTGTATCGGAAGATAAAAAATCATATTCGGTAAAAGTTGATAAAACACCGATAGAAAACGCTACCGCAGATAAAGATATAGAATACAGTTTTGATGGAGGTAAAACATTTTCTCCTGACAATACTTATCAGGCAAAGGCAGGCGAAAAACTATTAGTGAAGGTTCGCTTTGCCAAGGGTGGCGACATTATCCCGCCCAGTGATGCTGTAGCGGTAGAAGTCACGATACCGGGAAGTTCAAAAGAAATTACATATGAAAGGATAACTATAGGCAATAACGAATATATTAGACTTGCAGCAACTGATAGTGCGATATACTATACTACGGACGGAAGCGAACCGACTGTTGCCGAAAACAGTGAGGTAAGGATTGCACAAGGTTCAGTAGATATTCTTCTTGGTACTCAAACTGTGACTATTAAAGCTGTAGCACTGGAAGAAGAAAAAATATTAGGTCCCGTACTGAATTTAGAGGTTAGTAAAACGACCGATAGTTATACTACCACTTTGGATACTTCGGTGACTGGATTGAACTTAAGTGTATATGATGGTACTATCAATTTGGATGGTAATACTTCTGCTACTATGAAAGTGACAGCAGAGATTGTTCCTTCATATGCTTCGGATAAAACCATAATATGGAGTATAAGAAGTGACAGTACAGGAAAAGCGGAATTAAGTGCAACGGAAAGCCAGAGCGGAGTACCCGTAGAGATAACTGGACGTGGGGCGGGCACTGTATATATTACTGCCACTTCTAAATCCAATAGTAACATAAGTGCAGTGCTTAAAGTTTGTATAGAAGACCATAACTGGGTTTATAAGAAGATAAAATGGAATAAAGATTTTAGTTATGCTACAGCAGTTTTTAAGTGCGGTAAGTGTAAAGAAAAACAGAGTGTAACAGCACAGATGCAGGTATCTTCGGCGGGTAAAGATAAAAGGAAGATTACTGCATATACCGCTACTGTTGATATTGGTCCGGATGGAAAGAAGCTGGATAAGACTGTAACTGAAACAAAGTATGTTAAGGTTGACGGAACTGAAGCTACCAAGAAAGACTATGATTATCAAATTTTGGTAGACAAAGGTATTGGAGATGAAGACGGTGAGTTTTCGATATCATTTGCTGATACTACTGAGTTTGCATGGGATCTGGAAACAAAAGAACCTTTAAAGGGAAAGTTTTTTTATACCGGTCAAAAGATAATGCCGGAAATAGTAGTTAAGAAAGGTGATAGAGTCCTCTTAAAAGATTATGATTACAAAGTTACATATAAAAATAATGTAAACGCTACAGATAAAGCTGCTATCAAAATAATCGGAAAGACATATGACATTTCATTTACTCTTAATTTTGAGATTGTTCCGGCACCTATTGAATGGGTTGAAGAGCAAGTTTATGCAGTAAAAAGTGGCAAGGTTTATATAGATGGTTTATACTATAAAGGATATAAATTAGGTAGTAAAGATTATAGTTATGATAAAAAAATAATTGTTGCAACCAATGACAATCCCTTAAGCCTTGGACATGAAGAAGCAGGTAATGAAATTATAGCTATGTCAGGAGAGTTCATAAAGGTTTCAGGAAAAGGCAATTTTACTGGGACAAAATATATAGCAGTTAGCAAGGTGGAGGAATCAAAAAAGAATAAAATATCGGTTGCTTTTAAACCGGTGGCTCGTACATATAATGCAACACCTCAATTTATTGATATAGGTAAGGAGCTGGTAGTCAAGTCAAATGGAAAACAGATTTCGGAATGGTCTTATTATAAGATTGATGGGGATTCACACGTAGAAGTTGCAGAGGGAGAAGAGTATGATGAAAAAGTACAAAACTTCACTGTTCTATATTCCAGAGAACCTATTGATGCAGGAAGTGTAAAAATAACTATAATAGGTATGGGAGATTATAAAGGTACGATATCAAAAACATATAGGATTAACCCCAGAAAAGTATCTTCCGGGCTAAACGTTGAGTTTTTGGCAACTGTTACGGATTCAGAAGGTAATGAAGTTGAAAAGACAGACTATTCTTATCAGGCAAGAGGAGTAACCCCTACGGTTGTAGTTACAGACAGTTCATCGGTTAATACAAAAGATGAGTATACTGAAAATGATATGCCTATTAAGCTGGTTTTAGGAAAGGATTATAAGGTTAGTTATAAAGATCATAAAAAAGTAGGTAACAAAGCTACTGTTAGAGTCACATTTATCGGGAACTATAAGGGAACTAGAGAAATATCAAGAACTTACAAAATTACGAAAGTAAAACTTGCTGATCCGGATGTTGATGTTAAGATAAGTACTGATGAAGTACTAGTATATAAAAATACAGGTAAATACTTGTCTGTACCATATGTAACTGTGAACGGGGAGCTCCTGCCCAAAAGCGAGTATACAGTGATGTATTTTGATGAAGCAGGTAAAGATATTTCAAAACAAAAAATAAGTCTTGAAGAAGGGCAGGAAAAAAATATTACAGTAAAAATTTCAACTAACCGTAATTATGATGATACCGGGGCAGAAGAAAGATGCAAGACTAAGTATATTGTTAAATACTTAAGTGAAGGACAGAAAAACATTTCAAAAGCCAGTCTTGCTATAGTTAATAGTAACTATAAAAAGGTAACTTCAGTTCAATATACCGGATTACCTATTTACTTTGACGGTTCCGCTGGAATTAGTTTGCAATTAACAATTGGTGGAGTGACCTTATCTGGCACAGATATCGATAAATGGTTTAATGTTCGATACATAAATAATGTTAATAAAGGAAGTGCAACAATTGTTGTTTCCTCCAGGACAGATATGGATAACAATCCATATGTCGGATCTAAATCTACTAAGTTCACAATAAAAGCAGGAGGTAAAAATATATCTTTAACAGATGCTGTCGAATGATAAAAAGATAGTATGCAAGGAATGATAAACTATCGGTCTGTGTAAACAGAACAAAAATCAACAGAAAAATGCGGCCAGATGGCCGCATTTTATTGTATCAAAATCTTACCAAAATCTTAATTGACGAAAAAATGTATCAAAACAACACTTTTTCGTCGGAAAAAGTGTTGCAATAATACACTTTTTCGTATATAATATCAAACAGGATTCAACAAGGTCAATAAATATGCTTCTGACGATAGGTGAGGAGGATCTGCTATGGAACGATTATTAATGCAGGAATTAATAAAATGGAAAGACAGCAAAAGAAGAAAACCATTAATACTGTGGGGAGCTCGTCAGGTAGGAAAGACGTGGTTGATGCAGGAATTTGGGAAAAGATTTTTTGAAAACACTGTTTACATTTCCTTTTATAATAATAAAAAAATAGCAGATATTTTTGAAAAAGATTATGATACAAAACGTATTTTAAATGCTCTTGAAATAGAACTACATAAAAAGATAGATAAAGATAATACACTTTTGATCTTTGACGAAGTTCAGTCGGCACATAAAGTAGTTGAGTCTCTCAAGTATTTTTGTGAAGAAGCCGGGGAATATGCCGTTGTTGCGGCGGGCTCTTTGTTGGGGGTTACAATACATAAAGATATATCTTTTCCGGTAGGCAAGGTTGATGAAATGCGCCTTTATCCTATGAACTTTAGGGAGTTTTTGATTGCATGCGGTGAAGATAAGCTGGCAGAGTATTGTATAGATGCTTCTTCTGCGGAAGTATCTGATTTCTCAGAAAGATATAAAGAGCTTCTTAAAACTTACTATTGTGTTGGAGGTATGCCTGAAGCGGTAAAAGTCTATACAGAAGAAAACGACCTGGCGGAAGTAAGAAAAGTTCAGCTGGCAATACTTCAACAATACGAAGGTGATTTTGGGAAACATGTTTCACCGAATGAACTTCCCAGAATCCGAATGGTCTGGAACAGTTTGCCTACACAGTTGGCAAAGGAAAACAAAAAGTTTTTCTTTGGACAGATAAAACAAGGAGCAAGACAGAAAGATTTTGAAGTGGCTATAGAATGGCTTTTAGATGCGGGACTTGTTTATAAAGTGTTTAAAGTTACAAAACCTGCTATGCCTTTGAAATCTTATGTGGATTTTTCTGCTTTTAAGATATTCATGATAGATGTGGGCTTACTTAGTGCTTTCAGTGAACTTGATACGGAAAGTGTTATGCGCGGGAATAACTTATTTACAGAGTTTAAAGGGGCATTAACCGAACAGTATGTCCTTCAGCAGTTGGTTTCCGATACAAAGTATACTCCATATTATTATTCGGGCGAGAAATCGGTATATGAAGTGGATTTCCTGATACAGAAAGGTTCGGATATAATACCATTGGAGGTAAAGGCCGAAGATAATCTCAAATCGAAAAGTCTAAAGTATTATTATGATAAGTTTAATCCGGCCGGTGCAATCCGTACTTCTACCGCGTCATACCGGGAGCAGGAATGGATGAAAAATGTACCTCTGTGGGCGATATGCTCAATATAGGTTTATACAGTGAAAGGATTCCATCATATGCGACTTGTAAGACATTTAAGTAAAGACATATCAATCGTTATGCCCTGTCTCAACGAGATCAAAACCGTAGGGGAATGTGTGGATGTGGCTTACAAATACATAAAAGATCATAACCTGAACGGTGAAGTGATAGTGGTCGATAACGGCAGCACCGACGGCTCCGGCGAGGAAGCAAAGGCACACGGAGCCATAGTGATAAAGGAGAACCGTAAGGGCTACGGCTCTGCCATAAGGAAGGGCTTAAAATACAGCAGCGGCGCCGTAGTAGTGATAGGCGACTGCGATACCACTTATGATTTTTCTGACCTGGACGGCTTCTACTATATGATAGCTGACGGAGCTTGCGATATGGTCATGGGTAACAGATTTGCTCACAAAATGGAGCAGGGAGCCATGCCACTATCCCATAATCTGGGAGTAAAGTTTCTTTCATTATGCGGCAGATTGGCATTTAAGACCGATGTATACGACTTCCACAGCGGGCTTCGGAGCATATCAAGAGAAGCATTGGAGAAGGCGAGATTCGGAACCATCGGTATGGAATTTGCAACCGAGATGATATCGGAAGCTTCCCGACTGGGACTTAAGATAGGTCAGGTGCCCATTGTTTTAAAAACTTGCAGGTATGAGCGCAGATCTAAGTTACATACCATAAGGGACGGCATGCGCCACCTGACTTACATCATCCGAGAGGCAAAAAATCATCGTAACGGAAGGAAATGATTGATGAAAAAGTATGTCTTAAAAGCCTTGATATATATAGGTATATTTATCGCTGCATACGGTCTGATGCTGGGGTTCCTCACGTTAAGTGCAGGGATAAAAACGGAAAGTATACAGGAAAAGATGGAAGAATCCGCGGATTACCTGTGTGAGGATAAAGTATTCCCGTATATGGAGAGCGAGGATGTAAAGCCGAGCTGTATAGACAGGTATGCGGACTCCATACTGCTCAATATCGCATACAACTTTGAATCAGATGATAAACTAAAGTCTGTTATGTGGAGTTCATATTATTATACATATTATCAGAATGAGAATGTCAACCTGTATGACACGGTATATAAAGGGCAGGAGAAAAACAATCAGTATCTGCGCTATTGGCACGGCTCGGCAGGTGTCATGAGAGTGCTGCATACATTCTTAAACATAAAGCAGATATACATATGGCACGGAGTATTGTTTGTCATATTGTTTGCAGTGCTGACAGCTTTACTTGTAAGGTTTCATTGCACATTATACGCCGTGCTTTTGGGACTTTCCCTTATAGCAGTCAGTTTCTGGTACGTACCGTTTTCCTTGGAGTACACATGGTCATTCCTTTGTATGTTTGTATTCTCCATAGCAGCAGTCATCATGACAGGAAAAAGCAAGGACTCTAATATCGGTATATTATTCATGTTGTCCGGTATGGTGACCATATTTCTGGATTTCTTAACTACAGAGACAGTATCGCTTATGATCCCTCTCATGCTGACACTTATTTTAAGAAGAAAAAGAGCATATGGGGTACTTAAAACAGAGATATTGTATTCCCTTAAGGCAGCCATCCTGTGGGGTATAGGATATGTCGGCATGTGGGTCATGAAATGGATAACAGCCTCCATCGTCATAGGAGAAAACGTAATGCCATATGTGACGGAGCATATTGAAGAAAGAATGGCGGGGAATCTGGGAGATATGTCAATATTCGGATATCTCTGGCTCTCTGTCAAAAGAAATGTAACCTGTGTATTCCCTTTAGATTACGGTCTTACCGGAGCCATCATAACGGGTGTACTGTTTGTTATAATCATGTATTTTACCTATGTATATCACAAAAAGAAGATAGATTGGAAATATATCATTTTCTTCCTGGTACTTGGAATTGTACCGTACCTGCGTATACTGGTGATGCGCAACCATTCGGTACTCCATTATTTCTTTGTACACAGGGCATTATGTATATCTGTATTTGCATTCCTGATAGGAGCTGCCGATGTGATAGATGGGAAGAAGTTGTTTAAAAAGAAAAAACGTCTGAACTAATTTCCAAGGAGGAGTAGAATGGTTATAAAACGAGCTCTGCGGATGCTGCTTCTGCTTGTTATTTCCTGGTTTTTGGCTGCTTGTGTTTCAGCTTTCGATCCTGATATTTTTATGTTGCGGCTTAGTGCCACACCGGTCCTTTTTACATTTTCGCTGGCATTGATAATATATTTCAGCGATCACGTAATCGATCCTGTTATACGAAGATATCTTATCAGCATTGCGGGATTTATTTCAGCATGGATCCTTTTGAGAGGTGCAAAATATATTGTTTTTGAAGAAACAGATATCATAGCCCGTCATATATGGTACCTGTATTATATTCCTGCACTGTTCATTCCCTTTTTGTCACTTAAAGCTGCATTGTCTGTCGGAGAGGAGAATCAGCATAAGCTGCATCGGGGAGTATTGGGAGCGGGTCTTATTACTTTTATTCTTGCTATCGCTGTATTGACAAACGATCAGCATCAGCTTGTTTTCCGATTTAATCCTAATTTTGCCGGCTGGGATACGGATTATTCACGGTCCTTTGTTTTCTATATCATCTATATCTGGATCGCTTTGCTGTTTTTGGGGACTGTCTGCATACTTTCCTTTAAGTGCCGCGTTTCGGCAAGCCGAAAGCTTATATGGATTCCTGCTTTGCCCGCAGTTTGGGGGATTTGCTATCTGATATTGTACTCCTTGGATTTATGGCCGAGAATAAACGGAAATCTTTTAGGAGAATTTCCGGAGGCTCTCTGCTTTACTATGGCCGGAATATGGCTGAGTCTTATGCACATAGGTTTAATACCGTCAAATGACGGTTACGGAAGATTGTTTGAAATATCCGGTCTTTCGGCGCAGATTGCTGACAGAGGATATCATATCATTTACAAAAGCCCGGCAGCCATGGAACTCTCACTGCAGGAGCTTAAGAGTGAGGAAGATATCCACATTGATGCCAATACCCGTATTCACAGAAAACAGGTGCATGGCGGCTTTGTCTATTGGCAGGATGATATTTCCGAGCTTAACAGGATCTGTGATGAACTCCGGGAGACAGGTGAACGGCTCAGCGAGGAAAAAGAGCTTTATCGTTTGCAAAATGAATTAAAGGAAAAGCAGTCACGTATAGCTGCAAAGACAAAAACTTATGACGAGATTGCAGAGAAAGTAGCCGGCGAGTCCCGGAAAATAGACGAAATATGCAGGTATACGGAACAGCATCCCGAAAGTTATGTCACACAGATGAAAAAGTTATGTATTTTGGCTGCTTATATCAAGCGTTTTGCGAACCTGACTCTTCTGGCGGCAGATTGTGATTCTTTCGATTCCACAGAACTGTATCTTGCCATACAGGAATCGCTTAAGTATGTTGGCGAGACCGGTATTCCGACTGAATGTGTCTTAATGGCTAGCAGGAACATATCTGCAGGAAATGCAGCCAAAATTTATTCACTCTTTGAGCAGCTTTTGGAACAGGCTTTTCCGATGCTGAAAGGTTTGCAGATTTCTCTTAACGGCGATGTGCTGAAATGCTTATTTGAAGGTGCATCGATCATTTTGCCGTCTGAAAGTACCGCTACCTTGACAATAGAGGACGGAAGTTCTTTCGTGTCTATCCCTTTGGAAGAGGCAGGTGAAACAGTATGACCCCGTTTATCGAATTACCTATATTGTTACAGAATACTTTTTGCCTGTGGGCATTGCTTATCTGTTTCGGTGGAATTGCAGATACGATGCTGTTGCTCAGACAAAAACGTTTTATGTTATGTGCTCTTGCTGCATCGGTTTTTATATCTGCATATTTTTTATTACATGTGATCAGAGAAGGTACAGAGCTTCGTCTGAAAGGGCAGGGTGTACAGCTTGCAATTCATCTTTTAAATATTCCTTTTTTACTGTTCATTTTCTGGCTCATCGTTGTTTCAATTGTATATATATGTTTTTATGTAAATATAGAAAAATGGAAAAAAACTCATATAACCTCTGCATCTATTAAGGAAAGCATAGATCTTATGCCGGCCGGTATCTGCTATTATCTGGATAACGGGATGTGTGTTCTTGTCAATCACAGGATGAATGACATCTGCTTTTCTCTGATGGGCAGATTCCTGCAGGATGGGACTTCCTTTTATGAATCTGTAAAGGATAAGGAAATATATGCACTTTCGGATGGTACTGCGGTTTCTTTCAGGCATCGGATCTTAAACGGCCGGGGAATGCATCTTCATGAGCTGATCGCAGACGATATCACCGAACTGTATAAAAAGACAGAGGAATTGCGATTAAATAACGAAAAAGCCGGAGAACTTGCCACAAAAATCAAGGCCTATGGTGAAATGATCGAGGATGTTGTCCGTAGTCAGGAGATATTGCAGGCGAAGGTCAATATTCATGATGAGATGAATCGCATGATCCTTGAGACGAAGAAAACAGCGGTAAACGATTCGGATGAAAAGGAGCGCTGTGCGGTACTAAAAATGTGGCGTACTCAGGCTATTATGCTCTGCAGGAAAGCAGGGTTCGGAAAAAGCAAAAATGTCGTATCAGATCTGAATACTCTTGCTTCGGCTGTCGGTATCTCTATAGTGTGGGACGGTATGCCGGTTACCGATTCTGTGCAGACGCTTACATTGTTTCTGTCCGTAACGCGTGAGGCCATGGCAAATGCTTTAAAACATGCCGATGCAAAAAAACTTTCAATCTCTGTAAGAGAAAATGATAATAATCTTTCCGCAATTTTCACTAACGATGGCGTACAGCCTGCTGTACCGATTTCGGAGACAGGTGGATTGAGAACTGTACGGGAACGTGTGGAAAAGATCGGAGGACAGATGAATATAGATATTTCAAGGGGGTTCGCTCTTATGATCACCATTCCGAAGGAGGATAATAAGGATGTCTTATAAAGTATTGATAGTGGAAGATCAGGAGATGCCCAGACAGCTTTTTGAGATTTTTGTTAAAAATGATCCGGAATTTATCCATATTGCTTCTGTATCTAATGCTGCGCTAGCTATAGATTTCTGCGATCATGAGAAGATAGATCTGATATTGATGGATGTTATGACAGAGCTTGGAAGCAGCGGGCTCGATGCGGCTTGGGAGATCAAGAATAAATATCCGAAGGTCAAGATCATCGTTGTCACGAGCATGCCGGAGGCATCATGGCTTAAACGTGCGAGGGATATCGGCGTTGACAGCTTTTGGTATAAGGAACAGCAAAAGGAACCGATACTTGCAGTAATGAAACGTACCATGACCGGTGAACATATTTATCCTGACCGTACACCGGTAGTTCAGATCGGAAATGCCAATAATCACGACTTTACCGACCGTGAATTGGAGATTCTGCGGGAACTGATATCCGGTGACAGTAATGCGGAGATAGGAAAAAGGCTTTGTATCGGGGCAAGTACTGTTAAGTATCATGTTCAGAATATGCTTGAAAAGACGGGAATGCACACACGGACAGAGCTTGCCGCCATGGCACGGAGCCTTGGAATCGTAATAAAATAGCCCGAAAAAACACTTAATACTACCCGATTGGCGGGGGCAAAAAACAGCCGGATTTCTTATAATAGTATTCTAGGGTGGGTATCAGCTCACCAATGAAACGGAGGACACTATGAATAAGAAAAAAATAACGGTATGGGTGATCGTCCTGTCGCTCATCCTGTCGATGGTGACCGGCTGCAGCGGAACAGACGAAAAGGATCAGACCGGGGATGATGCTTCTTCGGGTATCATGGATGTGGAAACACCATCCGGTGAGGAAAACAGCGGGCAGGAATCTGACGAGAAAACGCTCACGGAGATTCCCATCTGTCATGAAAGCGGCAGGGAAGGTATTTTTGTGATCGATCTTCCAAAGGGCTACCGCTATGATGATGCATGGTCCTGCTATATGTCGGATCAGAGCGGGGTACGGATGTGGGTCAGCGATGCCAATCTGTATGAAACCGGGAATGAGCTGGAAAATGCTTTGGAAAATGCAGGCGATATTTCCGAGCTTTCCATCGGAAGCTTTTCGGGGTGGAAGCACGAGGAACCGAACGGATTTTATGGGGCAGAGACCCATTATTATGTCAGACTGTCAGATTATTACGGGGATTTCTCGGGCTGCCATATGTTGGTAACCAGCGAATCCGGTAATCTCCAGTCTACTCAGACAGAAGAAATTCTGGCTTCACTTAATACGATACGTAAGAAAGGTGAATCCGTAGGGGAACGCAAGGCATTGGCTGCAGTTCCTTCTGAAAGTCCTGTCGATGACATCACTCCGACGGAGACGCCTGAAGATCCTGAAGAAAACCCCGTCGACGACATCACACCGATTGAGACGGTTTCGGATCCTTATGAAAGCCTCGTTATCGATTTTACCCCCGCAGAGACGGCAGCCATGAGCACATTTATGAGCCGCGGCTTTTACGCTATGGATGGGAACAGTGTATTCGGACAGGCATATACCTCTGACGGAACTGCGGAGCTCGTCCGCATCGACCTTGTGCAGAGCGGCAGCTTTGCGGAAGTTGACAGCTATATCGTTCTGGAAAAAGGTATCACACCGAACTATGTAACGGTGTATGGAGATGATGTGTATTATATCCATGGCGGAGGTGAAGGCGGTATTTATAAAGTGTCAAAGGATGGTGGCACGCCGCAGCTTATAATAGAGGATGCTGCAGCTTATCTTCAGATCAGGGGTGATAAGCTCTATTACTGTGATTCAAGCTACACCTTCCGAGAGGCGGAGCTTGACGGCAGCAATTCCGTGCCAATGTTGGACAAGGAAGTATACTTCCCTTATTTTGTGAACGATCAGTGGTTCATATATCAGGATGACGCAGATAACGAATCTCTGCATATACGCCATGCTTTGAGCGGAGAAGATATCGCACTCTGCCCTGTTCCCGGTTACTCACCGGTGATTTACGGGACCGACCTGTATTTTGTGGCTTTTTCTAACGGTGAAAACTCTCTGGCAAAGATTGATATGAAATACGATCTTAAGTCGCCTGATAATTTCAGTATAGAATATGGAGATTTAACAGAAGCTGCTGATATTACTATCAGTTCGGAAGGCTATCTCTACTACGGTCTGAACAACGGCTTGATTATAGACCGCTGGCAGTATGCTGAAAATCCGGATGCAAAGTATGAACTGGTTTATCGTTATCTTGGCGAAGAATATGAGATTTACTGGGAGATGGATGAGCAAAACCGTGTTTCCGGTATCTATGTAATGCTTTTGTCGGAAAGCGGCAGCCAGAGTCTTCCAAGGTTCGATTAAGGTAAAGTTAAAAAACTATTAATATTAATAGTTTTTTGGAAAATGACTGATAATCATTGAAATAACACTTTTTTTGCGTTACAATAAAACTCGGTGAAATGATGTTTCTGAATGATTAAAAAGCAATACCAAGAAGGGAAAACTTGGATGATCAGGAAGAAACACATAGAATAATACCAATAAAGGAGGAAAATGATGAAAAGTAGTGTAACAAACCGCAAACAGCGGTTCTGGGCCTTACTGCTTGCAGTCGTAATGGTAGTGGGGTTATTGCCGGTTGCGAATATTAAAGCCGCGAATAATTTTGAAATGGATGACAACGATGTTAGTGATTTTGTAGTTGGGGCTATCATTGAAGCCGGGGATACAGTTACTAATAAAAACAATGGTTCACCAAGTTCAAACGCCGTAAAGATTTTTTATCAGGATGTTGATGGTAGTGATTTGACGACATGCACTATCGCAGTAAGTGCTTCCGATACTGTACCTAAATATAGCGATACTTTAAAAACAGGTGTAGGTGCATTGTCGACTGATCATCAATCTGATAAATGGCTAATAACATCCGCAAACAAATATGATGTTGGCACAGCAGTAGGTGGTTGTGGAGATGTTTCAAGAGTGTATGTAAGTGCGGTTCCTCGTTATACAATTGATTGGGATCCTAATACTACTGAAACATATTCTCCGCTTGTTACAACGGATGCCTTTAAGGTGACTTTTGATAGAACAGCTACTGCTTCGCCAATTAATACATCCGATGCTACTTATAAGTTGACCAGAACCGGATACACATTTAATGGTTGGAAACTGGCAGATGATACCCTTAATCCGGTGATTAAATCAGACAATGTAACTACTTATGATACTTTGGATGGTACTACGGCTGCTGGACCTGGGCTTGCGGATTATGTAATAAAACTGCGTGCTGATTGGACAAAGAACCCGACTATTGAATGTATTTACAATTGTCCTTTAGTATCTAAAAAGTCTTTTATTTATGATACACAGACTATAGTTCCCGGTACTGCTCCTGTTCAACCGGCAGACCCTGTTGAGCCTGGTTTTACTTTTGGTGGGTGGTATGCGGATGCAGATTGTACAAAAGTATTTGATTTTACTATAACAAGAACTAATGATGCTAAGGCTTATGCAAAATGGACTAGAAACACAAACTATACTCTTACGTTTAATAATAATATCCCTGCGGGAGAAGTGGCATCCAAGGATACTCCGGATATAACGGGTATTGAGTACTATACTACATCAGGAACTTATTATACTGTAACTTTGCCCGGGGCTCCTGTGAAGAGTGATGGAAGTTCCTATGAACATTATACTTTTGATGGGTGGAGTGTAAATGTAACACCTACTCCTTCACCGGCTCCCAATATGTATAATGGTTCTGTAACTATGGATAAACTTATAACCGATCTTGGTGCAGATAAAAGTCCTATCCCTATGATAGCAAATTGGACAGGAAAGAATTATACGATCAAGATGGATTATGATGCACCTGCAGCTGTAAGTCCTGTTCCGGCAAATCCTGTTGACCAGACTAAACCCTATGGAACAGGTGCAACGTCCGCTATATCCATTGCGGCAACCATGAATCCTGGAGTAACATCATACGCATTTGTCGGATGGTCACTTACTAAGGGAGCCGCCACAGCTGATTACACAGCAGATACTGATGTGAAAACACTGGTAGATGCAGCCGAGACTGCAGGTGTTAAATTTGGCTCGACTTCTGCTACAGCAGACCTTAAGGATACATTAACATTATATGGTGTATGGAATCCTATATGGACCGTGACATATTATGGAAATGGGGACGATGCTAATTCCGTTATACCCGGATATGTTGAGAACGGCGATACTTTTACATTAAGTAAAAATACATCTGATCAAATTCCTTATTTTGTAAAGATCGGTTATCATATGACCGGATGGAATAGCAAAGCGGATGGCAGTGGAGCTGCTTACGCTCTCGGTGCATCTGCCGGAACGATTCTCAAAGATGTAGATTATTATGCACAGTGGAAACAGAATACCTATACTGTAGCATTTGATGCAAATACCACAGATACTGTTACCGGAACCATGACTCCTCAAGGTTTTGCATATGGAGATCCCGCTGTTGCTCTTTCGAAGAATCAGTTTGTTAGAACCGGATATACATTTACCGGTTGGGCAACCACTCCGACCGGAGCTGTGACATATACAGACGGTCAGTCAGTAAAGGATCTGACAAATGTAGATAACGGTACAATTACTCTTTATGCTGTATGGCAGAAGAATACATATACCATCACATGGAAGGATTATAATGGAACTGTATTAAAGACAGATGCCGGAGTAACAGTAGGCACGATTCCCGCTTATACAGGCACACCTACAAAGGCATCAGATGCAACCAACACATATACATTCTCAGGTTGGAATGATGGTGCTGCATCATACGCTGTAGGAACAGCCCTTCCTGCTTTAGTGGCTGATACAACATATACAGCATACTATAGTGCTTCAGTTAGAAACTATACCATCACCTGGAAAGACGGTGACGGAAATACTCTTGGAACCACAACAGTTGCATATGGTACAGTTCCTACATATACCATCAATAAGACACCTACCAAGAGTGCAGATGCTACATATACATACTCATTTAATAATACCTGGTCACCTGCAATTGTGGCAGTAACAGGTAATGCTACATATACTGCGCAGTTTGCCGGTACAGCTAAGTCTACCGGCACATCACCCGCACCTACAGGCACATCACCTGCACCTACCGGAACTTCACCTACACCTGCAATCGTAACTCCTACTGCAACTCCTACACCTGCAGTTGTTACACCTACCGCAACACCTACACCCGATCCTAACGGAGACGGCGGAAACGGCGGACAGGGTACTCCTGTAGAAGAGAAGATTTACGATATCAAGTACTTTGAAGTAGATGATGACGGTAATGAGATAGAGCTTAAGAACACAGGCAATCCTAAGACTTACAAGTATGGCGAAGGCGCTGTGATCGACAAGAAGCTTGACAGAGAAGGCTATGTATTCCTCGGCTGGTTTACCAAGGATGGCACCAAGCCTGTTACCAAGATTTCCAAGAAGGCTAAGGGTACCAAGAAGCTTTATGCAAGATATGAAGCTGTACCTGAGGATGACGGCACAGGTGACGGTAATGACAACATAAACGGTAATCCTTCAGACTTCAGCACCCTGTTTGTAAGACTTACCAATTATACCGAAAACTCCATGACTCTTACATGGGAGGCTATGGAATATATCGACGGTTATGATATCTTCGGTTCAAGATGTAACTCCAAGGATGTTATCCGTCCTTATGAGCCTATCGCTTCTGTAGGAGCAGATAAAACCGAGTATGTGATGAGCGATCTTTTAGCTAAGACATACTACAAGTTCTATATACGCGCTTACATCCTTGTAAACAATGAGAAGAGATATATCACAACATCTATCAATGTACATGGTGTAACACTTAACGATACTTACGGCGTAGCTGATGAGATCAATATCGATAAGGTAGTTACAAAGTCAGGCAAGAAGTCACGTACCAAGTACAACAGAGCTAAAGACGGTGATGTAGAGGAGATCAATATCACCATGAAGGTCGGACAGACACTTACCATCGTTACATCCGAGTATAATGCAGACGGTAAAGAGATACGTGCTCACAGACCTATCAGTTTCGAGTCTTCTAACCCGAATATCTGTAAGGTCGGCAAGAAGAACAGCCATAAGTACGGTGTGGCAGTAGCCGGCAAGGCTAATACCTACAAGTCACGTACCATCACAGCTAAGGCTGCAGGTGAGTGCACTATCTGGGTATTCGCACAGAACGGTATCTACACCAAGGTTAACGTAAAAGTTAAGCCTGCTGACTGATAAGATTAATAAGTAACATACTTCGGACCGCCGATTATCGGCGGTCCGATTTTTATCCCTGAGCTACTCAAAAATGGCTCGAAAATGGCTCAAAAAATGCCTCAAATTTTGCTCAAATTTTGCTCAAAATTTATGGAACCTGCAGGACTCATCCCGCGTCTAATCCACAGAAATACAAAAACAAGAGATAAACCCAAGGAGTTTTAAGGAGGTTCAATATGAAAAAGAATTTTAAGAAAAGTATAGTATTTATCATAATACTGGCACTTATCCTGTCACTTACCGCATGTGGAAGTGACAAGAAAGAGGATACCGTAAGCGATAAAAATACTACTGCCGACTCAGGCGATAAAGGTGCAAAGGTCGGTACGTTAAAACCCGGCGATGAAGTACCGGACGGAGATAAGGCTAAGCCGAGTACGGATAAGACCATATATGGCGGAGCGGGTGTAGGAGATGATACATCTACCACAGAGACCAAGGGTTCGGATGACGGATATGATCTTCTGTTAGAGCCGGCTGCTACAGCAGATGTTGTTGAGAGCAAGTATTCATATGCTACAAAAGACAGCGGCGCTTTAGGAGCATACGGTGGTGACGGATCTTATATCGTGACTGAGGGTTACGACGGAGATGAGATGCCCGGTGATACCATAATCCCTGTTGAACCTATCGTCTGGGATCCCGAGCCTTTGCCTACTATGATGATCGAGCCTATACAGGCCAGAGCAGGGCTCCTTACCGCGGGTGAGTGGAATGACAATAAAAATTATGATTTCCTTGAGAAGCTTATAGCAAACGGTCAGGATTATCAGTATAAGACATTCTTTACAGATTGGAATCTTGCTCCTTTCAGCAGGCTTGTGATAAAGTGCGTTGCAGGTGAAGACAAGGTGGTTAAGGGTGCAAATGTAGTGGTAGCTGACAGCCAGGGTAATCCCATCTGGAAGGGTGTAACAGATCAGGACGGTGTATGTTATGCATACTACGGACTTCTTGATGCAGATATGATGCCGGCATCGGTTACAGCCACATCAGGATCCGTTGAAGTAAAGGTTGATATTTCATCAGACGACCTTAACAGTGCAGAGGCAATCGAACTTACATTTGGTGAGTATGCACCTGTATCAAAGAAGCTTGACCTTATGTTTACCATAGATACCACAGGTTCCATGGGCGATGAGATCATCTATCTCCAGAAGGAGCTTGATGATGTGATCAAGCGTGTACAGGCCGAATCGGAAAATATCCCCGTAAGGCTCAGTGTTAACTTCTACAGGGATCACGGTGATGATTATATAGTTAAGGCCAATGAGTTTTCAACCGATATAAACAATTCATTGGCACTGCTTAATAAAGAATATGCGGACGGCGGCGGAGATTATGAAGAAGCAGTGGAAGAAGCATTAGAGAATTCCGTATTTGATCATGCATGGGATGAAGACAGCATTAAGCTTATGTTCATAGTACTTGATGCACCTCCCCACAATACGGAATCTGCAAGAAAGAGCCTGGCAAAGGCTATTGAAAAGGCATCTGAAATGGGTATCCGTATCATCCCCGTAGCATCAAGCGGTGTTGACAAGAATACAGAATTCCTGCTTAGAGCACTTGCCATGACTACAGGCGGTACCTATACATTCCTTACCAACGACAGCGGTATCGGCGGTTCACATATCGAGCCCACCATCGGTGAGTACCAGGTTGAACAGCTTAATGACCTCCTTGTACGTGTGATCGAGGATTATATCAAATAATGACAATTTCGTTTACGCCATAATTGTTCCCAAGGCAAAGGCCTCCGGTTTTTATACCGGAGGCCTTTACACTTTATCTATTTTTATTATGCTTCTCGATGATCTTATGGATCCTGTCGGTAGGATCTAAGAATTCGCTTATCGAGAAGTCATGATTCAAAGTATCTATGATAAGAGCGATATATTTGCTCATATCGGCATTGATGTAGTACTCACGCTGGAGCAGTTCGGGTGTCTGGTAGATAAGGTTGGTGGTAACTACCTTGTCAAATATGCCTTCCTTGTAAGCTTCGTCAAATCTTGCAAGACCTTCGGTAAAGAGTCCGAAGGTGGCACAGAAGAATATCCTGCCTGCACCGCGCTTTTTCAGCTCTCTTCCTACCTCGAGCATACTGTCGCCGGAGGAGATCATGTCGTCAAGGATCACGACATCTTTACCCTTTAAGTCTGCACCTAAGTATTCATGAGCAACGATCGGGTTTCTTCCGTCTACGACCTTTGTATAGTCACGTCTCTTATAGAACATGCTGATGTCAAGGCCGAGTGCGGTTCCGAAGTAGATGGAACGTCCCATGGCACCTTCATCGGGGCTGACAACCATCATCTTGTCGGGAGTCATCTCGATATCGGGTACGTTGTTTAAAAGTGCCTTGATGAACTGGTAGGTAGGCTTGATGGTCTCAAAGGTCTTAAGAGGTATAGCGTTCTGTACCTTGGGTTCGTGTGCGTCGAAGGTGATGACGCTGTCTACACCCATGTTGTAGAGCTCTTCAAGTGCCTGTGCGCAGTCAAGTGATTCTCTTGCGGTACGTTTGTCCTGACGGCTCTCATAGAGGTAAGGCATGATGACGGTGATACGTCTGGCCTTTCCGCCTACGGCACCTATTATACGCTTTAAGTCCTGGAAATGATCGTCGGGAGACATGTGGTTTTTCTGCCCGCGTACTGTGTACTCAAGGCTGTAATTGGTTACATCTACTAAGATGTAGAGGTCGTAGCCTCGTACTGACTCGTTGATCACGGCCTTGCCTTCACCGGTACCGAATCTGGGGCATACGGAGTTAATAAGGAATGTGTCCCTCTGGTAGCCCGAGAATGCTATGGTAGAGGTGTGCTCGTTGTCACGCTGGTCTCTCCACTGTACCAAGTAGTCGTTGATCTTTTTGCCCAGCTCTGCGGAGCTTCTTAAGGCAATGATACCTAATTTCCCTACCGGGATCGTTTCCAAAAATTCGCTTTGCGGCGACATAGTTAGTCCTCCTGTGGTTCTTATATTACATTGTTTTACAACTTCGTCCTTATGTCTTCCCCGATCAGCTTTATAAAATCATAATCCTTGCTGAGCCTGGAGAAGATCCGTTCTCCGTACCTTCCGCTTATCTGGGCGGGAGAGAGGTTGGTGGAGATAAGAGTGGAAAGCCCGTTTATCAGCCGCTCGTTTATGATGGAATACAGCTGCGTGGTGGTAAAAGCGGAGGTAAGCTCTGTACCTAAGTCATCGATGATGAGCAGTTCGCAGGTAAGTATCCCTTCACGGTAACTGAAGGTTTCCTTGGGATAATCCTCGTATCTGAAGTGGTACTTGGACAGCATGTCAAACAGTTCGAATGTCGTATAATACATTACCGTGTGGCCGCTGTTAAGTATCTCACTTGCTATGCAGTTTGATAAAAAAGTCTTCCCGAGTCCGGTATTTCCATATATTAGCAGATTGCGGTGGTCTTTGTCAAACGTTTGGATAAATCCCTTTACTTTTTCAAGTACACCCTTCATGTGCTTATAAGGGGTAGCCTGCAGATCCTTGTCGTAGGATTCTGCGGTATCCGAATAAAGGTCGAGATTAAATGTGGAAAAATTTTCCCTGTCGATGATATCCTTTATATTCGATTCCTCGAATATAAGCTCTGTCATGGCGGTCTTAAAACATCCGCAGGGTTCGGTACCTATAAAACCGGTATCCCTGCATTTTTCGCATTCATACTTTTCCTGAAGATAGTCGGCAGTATATCCGGCACCGGTAAGCAAAGCGGCTTTTTCTTCGGTGAGAGTCCTGATCTTTTCCTTTAGCGCTTCTAGTGCGGCACTGTCACCCATAAGGGCTTTTTTACCTGCAGCGACGGATTCGGATGCTATAGCCTCATCTATCTCTTTTATGCGCGGGAGCTTCGTATATATCTCTTCCTCACGCTGTTCGAGTTCATATCTGGCATTCATCCTCTTTTCATCGAACTGCTGAAGGAGCCTGTCATATTGGTAATTGTTCAGTTTCATATATACTCCGTATCTTGGTCGCCCTTAAAGTATTCCGAGCTTTTTCTTTTCTATAGCGGATATTTCAGCCTCTGTGTAGGTACGCTGGGAATACTGAAGTGCAGGATTGGTATTCCTTACTGCTCTCTGGGGACTTCCTGTTCTGTTAGCTGCACGGAATTCCGAGGAAACATTCTGTATGTCGTCTAAAGTGCGTACGCCCTGCTTATGCCATTCCGAGAGGATCTTATCAGCATACTCGAATGACGGACGGGAGGTTGCAAGCAGTGTCCTGTTGCAGGCATCCTGTACCACTTCATCGGTAAAGCCGTATTCGTCATACCAGCGGCGCAGGTACATAAGCTCTGCCTCACCGAAGTTACGGTTGATCCCGAAAGAGGTCTTTACCACATTGTATCTGCCGTTAAATTCCTCGATCTCGAATCTGGCGGAATCTACTGTAAGGATACCTTTGCTGTGCCATTCGCGTGCGACTTTTTCTATATAGGAATTGGTGCGCTTGCCTTTTCCGACACAGTAGTCATATAAGAACTTTATAAGCTCTGCCGGGAATCCCAACTCTTCAAATATAAAAGCCGGTGTCTGAAGTGAACGCTGGGAAAGAGTGGTCCCGAGCAGGTTCTCTATATAATCGATAAGCTCGTCGAATTCCGGATATTCCGTTTTGAATGACTGGATCATCTGGCTGGAATAATTGGGCTTGACGATGGGTGTTACGTTCTCGGGTTCCGGTTCGGGCTCGGGTGCGGGGACCGGAATGGTGATATCTGTGGCACGCCTGCCGTAGGGCTTACCGTCCAGCATGGCGGGAGCGGGTTCTGCCGGCTTCCTGCGCTTTACTGCATCGGATATGATGGATACACTGCTTTCATAGTCCTGATCTTCATCATCGTTCTCGTCTAAGTCATGCAGGGTGATATCCTTTATCCTGCCGTTACGTGTGGTGCTTACGGACAGCACGTGCTGCTCGTCCCAGTATTTGAGTGCGATACGGATTTCCTTCTCGGTCTCGCCTAAAGCCTCAGCTATGGACTCTATCGAAACAGGGAAGGAGGGGTTCTGAACACACCTCAAGAGATAAATATAGACCTTTACATCACTTCCGCGAGCATCGGTCATATACTTATCGATAAAATTATTTGAAACTACGGTCGAAGCTGACTTCGAACCATAGGAAAGTGTTATTTTTGAATCCATGTTAAACGCCTCGTCATTTTCCTTCTCTCAAGCGAAGATTATTATAGCACAAATCTTTGATTATGCAATCTAAAAAACATCTATAAAACACCTGTCGAAAGGGTTTGTTGATAGAGTGGATAACCCGGATTTTGTATTATAAATAAGCCATTGCGGGCGTTTATCTTTTTTTGTTGATAATGTGGATAACTTTACTGTCCTAAGAGGTCTTCGCCTATTTTTACAACGTTTCCGGCTCCCATGGTTATTAACAGGTCGCCCGATACACAGTTTACCAATAAAAATTTTTCGGCCTCATCAAAACTTGAAAAATAGTAAACATCTTTACCATATTTGGATTTTATGTCATCTGCGAGCATCCGTGAGGAGATGACACCTGTATCCTGCTCGCGGGCAGCATAGATATCTACCAGGATTATCTTATCGGAAAGCGAGAGAGCCTTACATATTTCCTCTCTGAAGGATATGGTACGGGAGAAGGTATGGGGCTGGAACACACACCATAATGTCTTATGGGGGTACTTTTGAGCTGCGTGCAGTGTGGCTTCCATCTCGGTGGGATGGTGAGCATAGTCGTCGATTACGGTCACTCCGCCGAATACACCCTTTTTCTCAAACCTGCGCTCTGTGCCGGTAAAGGTATCTAAGCCTTTTACGATATCTGAAGCATCTATTCCGCAGTTAAGAGCCATGGCACATACGCCTGTAGCATTTGCTACATTATGTTCGCCGGGCACGTTGAGTTTTACCTTAAAAAGTGCCTCACCTTTGTGCATCAGGGTGAACTCCGCACAGTCGTATTCGTTGTAGGAGATGTCCGATGCATAATAATCAGCTGAAGTATCGTGGTTGGAATAGGTGATCACGGGACATTTTACTGTTTTAAACAGTGCTTCGTGATCGGGGATTTCCTTTCCTATTACAAGAAGACCGTCTGCGGGGAGAAGTTCCGTAAATTTCCTGTAGGAATCCCTTTCAGTCTCCAAGTTTTTAAAATAGTCTAGATGTTCCGCTTCTATATTAGTGATGATGGCATGTGTGGGATGGAACTTTAAGAAAGAATCGGTATACTCACATGATTCGATAACCATGTTGTTAAGGCTTCCGTCACGTACGTTGCCGCCGATAGCATCAAGAACACCGCCTACGGATATTGTAGGGTCGAGGCCGGCAGCAAGAAGCACCAGACTCATCATTGAAGTGGTAGTGGTCTTTCCGTGGGTACCGGCGATGGAGATATTCCTCTTATAATGGAGCATGATGTCGCCCACCATCTCGGCACGGTCGAGGCAGGGGATGTTGCGCCTTTTTGCCTCCATAAGCTCGGGATTGTCCGGATGTACCGCAGCGGTATATACGACTACGTCGCATTCTGCAGGGATATTTTCCGCAACGTTAGAGTATACGATATTTATCCCCAGGGTTTCCAAACGCTCGGTGATCTTACTCTTATGCGCATCGGAACCTGATACTTTAAAACCTTTGTTTAGCAGGAGCTCTGCAAATCCGCTCATGCTGATGCCGCCGATACCTATGAAGTGCACACGTCCGGGACGTGCGAAATCTATATATTTCATGTGAGTTGCCTCCTGATTGAAATCCGTATTTACAATATAAGATTATACTCATCTTTATCTCTTATGTAAACACCGATTTTCATTTTCAGCCAAATCGGCTAACTATGTCTACAATTTCATTATTTTTCCTTAATTTTATAATACTTTAACTTGAAAAAGCTTCCCGTTTATGATATAGTTATTTTCGGGGGTGTATACCCGTTTTTCAAGCCTTACGGGTACACGCAGAACAAATATAAATGAACATGGAGGTGACGTGCTTGATTCGGAAAGAAATGATAGCCATGCTTCTTGCGGGCGGCCAGGGTTCCAGACTCGGTATACTTACCGCTGACATGGCTAAGCCGGCTGTGAGCTACGGCGGAAAATACAGAATTATAGACTTTCCTTTGAGCAATTGTATCAATTCCGGAGTAGACACCGTAGGTGTGCTTACTCAATACCAGCCTTTGAGGCTGAACACTCATATCGGTATAGGTATACCGTGGGACCTTGACCGTAATATCGGCGGTGTCAGCATCCTTCCTCCTTACGAGAAGAGCGATAATGCCGAGTGGTATACAGGTACTGCCAATGCCATATATCAGAATCTTAAGTTTATCGAACATTATAATCCTGAATATGTCCTCATATTGGGCGGAGACCATATATATAAGATGGATTATGAGATCCTGCTTGATTTCCATAAGTCGAATAATGCTGACATAACCCTTGCCACATATCCTGTAGCATGGGAGGATGCTTCGCGTTTCGGACTCGTTATCACGGATGAAAACAAGAAGGTACTTGACTTTGAGGAAAAACCTGCCAAGCCGAGAAGTAATCTGGCTTCGATGGGTATCTATATATTTACATGGAAGGTCCTTAAAGAAGCTCTTATAAAGCTTAAGGACCAGCCCGGCTGTGACTTCGGTATGCATGTCATACCTTATTGCCATAAGAACGGCGCAAATGTATATGCGTTCGAATATAACGGATACTGGAAGGATGTAGGTACTCTTTCGGCATACTGGGAGTCGAACATGGAGCTTATAGATCTGGTTCCGGACTTTAACCTCTATGAGGAGTTCTGGAAGATCTATACCAAGAGCGAGGTGAGTACAGCTCAGTATCTTGGTGAGAATGCAGTCCTTTCCCGCAGTATAGTGGGCGAAGGTACCGAGATATACGGAAGCGTATATAATTCCGTTATCGGACCCGAGGTTGTGATAGAAGAGGGTGCTGTGGTATCCGATTCCATCATCATGCAGGGTACACATATCGGCAGGAACTCTAAGATCAACAAGGCTATCATCGCAGAGCGTGCTTTAGTCGGAAGTGACTGTGAGCTCGGTGTCGGCGACGAAGTGGAAAATAAGGAACACCCGAATATTTATTGTAACGGACTTGTTACTCTGGGTGAAAAGACCGTTATCCCGGACGGCGTACGTATCGGCAAGAATACCGTGATCTCCGGAGTTACCACTCCCGAGGATTATCCGAACAACTGGCTTGGCGGCGGGGAAAGTCTTAAGAAGGCAGGTGAAGACGCATGAGAGCTATAGGTATAGTACTTGCAGGCGGTAACGCTTCAAGGATGAAGGAACTTACGAATAAACGTGCGGTCGCAGCCATGCCTATCGCAGGAAGTTACAGGGCAGTAGATTTTGCTCTTTCAAGTCTGGCTAATTCCAGAGTACAGAAGGTTGCAGTCCTTACCCAGTACAATTCCCGTTCACTTAATGAGCATATGAGCTCATCAAAATGGTGGGATTTCGGACGTAAACAGGGCGGATTGTATGTATTTACACCTACCATTACCGCGGACAATTCATTCTGGTACAGAGGCACGGCTGATTCCATATACCAGAATATCGATTTCCTGCGCAACAGTCATGAGCCCTATGTAGTCATCACCTCCGGTGATATCATCTACAAGCTTGACTTTAATAAGGTACTTGAGGAACATATCGAGAACAAGGCAGATATCACCATCGTATGCAAGAGACTCGGCAAGCATGCCGATACAAGCCGCTATGGCGTGATCTCTACTGCTGAGGACGGAAGAATCACATCATTTGATGAGAAGCCCAACGGCTCCGAGGATGATCCTCTTGTATCCGCAGGTATATATGTTATCCGCAGACGTCAGCTTATCGAGATGCTTGAGCGTGCCAACGAAGAGGAGCGTTATGACCTCGTAAGGGACATCATCATCAGATTCAAGGACGTTAAGAAGATATATGCTTTTGAGCATAAGGAGTATTGGCGTAATATCGCATCGGTAAATGATTATTATGATGCGAACATGGATTTCTTAAAGCCTGACATAAGGGATTATTTCTTCAGACAGTATCCCGACGTATACTCCAAGGTGGACGACCTTCCTCCCGCAAAATACAATGCAGGAGCTGAGGTACGCAACAGCCTTATCGCCAGCGGCACCATAGTTAACGGACGCATAGAGAATTCCGTAATATTCAAGCAGGTATATATAGGTAATAACTGTACCATCAGGAATTCAATCATACTTAACGGCGTACATATAGGTGACAACACTTATATCGAGAACTGTATCGTGGAAAGCAAGGATACCATCAAGCCCGGCAGCAACTATACAGGCCAGCCCGGTGCACCCAGGATCGTCATTGAACGCAGCGACAGATACGGGATGTGATCATTTTATTAAAAAGCAGCCTCACCTTAAACGGTGAGGCTGTATGTTGTGTTAGTGTGCTTTGTCATTCTGAACGGACGAAGAATCATAAGATATAGGAACCAAAATGAGTAATAAGACTTTGAACATAATACTATATGTTACGACACTTATCGCAGTAGCCGTGATTATAGTTTTCTTTATAAAACTGAGCAATGTAGAGCCAAACGGAAAAGACGGGAAAGAGAATACAGACCTTGTGGATGCCGATAAGCTTGGAGACCTTTCGAGTCTCACCGGGAAACAGGGGACGACGCCCGATTCTAACGGAGATGGAGAAAAGAATACACCGTCAGTTACAACCGGAGTTACGGAAAGCCCTGACGGGCAGGACGTGACACCGGATCCGGCTACTCCTACAGCTACGGAGGATAATCCGTCGAGTGCAGTCACTCCTACGGATGCACCTACAGATGCGCCCGCCACTCCGCCACTCGAACCTACGAAGGATTCTGAAAAAGGAAATGCGGTCACGGTCGATGTATCCCATATCGATCCCACGAAGCCCATAGTGGCTCTCTCGTTTGATGACGGTCCGAGTGTCAATACGGCAAGTATCATTGAGACTCTTAATGCGTACGGAGCACATGCTACATTCTTCATGGTCGGAGAAAACGTGAATATGTACCCTGAGCGTGTGAAGATGGTGTATGATGCAGGCTGCGAGGTCGGAAATCATACCGTCAGCCATAAGGCACTTGATAAGCTTTCAAAAGAAGAAGTAATTAAAGAGATAGAAGATAACCAGAAAAACATCAATGCGGCACTCGGAGTGAACATAAGCTCCCTCGTACGTCCTCCTTACGGCAATGTAAGCGATACAGTACGTGAGGCTGCAGGGCATCCGCTTATTAATTGGTCCGTGGATACTCTGGACTGGAAGTCAAGGAATGCGGATTCGGTATTTGCGGAAGTAAAAAAGAGCACCAGGGACGGCAGTATAATCCTTATGCATGACCTGTATTCAAGTACTGCGGAGGCAGTAAAAAAAGTAGTACCCTGGCTTGTGGAGCAGGGATACCAGATATGCTCCGTCAGCGAGATGTTTGCTGCCCGCGGGGTTACACTCGAGAACGGACATGTATATAACAGCGTGATGAATGCAGCTAAATATCAGGAAAGCAAGAATGCTGAAAGCAGTGATACATAATTGATGTGAACAGGAGGACGGCAATTGGAAGAAAAAACAGATGAGGCTCTGTACCGGATATATCTGGAAAAAGCCGACAATGAAGCCTTTAAGATCCTCCTTGAGAGACACAGGGAGCCGCTCGCACTGTTTTTATACGGGATGCTTCATAATATGGAAGATGCCGAGGATGTTATGCTGGATGCATATGCGGTAGCTGCTTCCGGAACAACTAAGTTTAAAGAAAAAAGCAGTTTTAAGACATGGCTTTATGCCATAGCAAGAAATCTGGCTTTAAAGCATTTAAGAAAAAAACACTTCTTTTTTATCCCGTTAAACGAGGAAACGGCTGAGATACCCGAAGAAAACAGTTCACCGGATATGGAACTGCTAAAAACGGAAGAGAACAGGATTTTATATGAAGCATTAAACAAAATACATGCTGACTACAGGCAGGTGCTTCACCTCATATATTTTGAAGAAATGGATAATGATGAGGTCGCAAAGGTTCTGGGAAAAAACAAAAAACAGATATATAATCTGGCAGCCAGAGGTAAGCAGGCGTTAAAGGAAACTATGCAGTCCTTAGGATATGAAAGATGACAATACAGGTATTACCGGCAAAGATGTGATCGTATCACAGAAAGGCAGGAGAGAAATGAGAACGACGGACGAACAGATGAATGAGATAATGATGCGCGCAGACAGTCTTAAGGAGAAGAAATCCCTGAATAATTATGTGATAGGGCTGGGGATAGCTATAGCGGCATGTCTGGGTCTTATTATATTGGTGGGAACTTCTATAGCAAATATAAATCCTGAGGTTTCGGACAATACGGCTTCACAATACGGAAGTCTGGTCATCAGTGCTCCGTATATGGGTTATGTGGTGATAGGGTTACTTGCATTTATACTCGGAGTGCTTGTGACGCTCCTTGGCAGACGTATCCGTGATTATAAGCAGAAATAAAAAGGTGCAGAATGAATCTTGAGACATTTTATACTATATTAAATTTAATCCAGGTGAGTGTTCTTGCTTTTGTTTTGTGGCGGCTTATACTTAGAATGAAAACCGGGAGTTTTACTATGGTCTCGGTTTTTTATTTATATGCACTTATATTATTCATGCTCAGTGATATATACTGGCTTGTGCATGGACTTCTAAGACCGGACGTCAGGATACCGTTTGGTGCGAATGAGATAGGAGAGATCGGAATTTACCTCATGTATTCTTCACTCCTTAATGCGGCATTTAAAGAGGAAGAACGTTTAAAGGAATTACTGGGGGCAACTGTACTGACCGGGATTTTTTCGCTTGCGGTCATAGCTTTGTGGATCGGATGGACCGGTGAGTGGGTTAAGGATATTCTAAGCGGATTGGCGTTTGGGTATTTCGCATGCTCTTCCGTAAGAGCTGTTATTATCTCTAAAGCTTTTGACAGAAAAAGATTATCGGTATTCGGTATTATGGCATTTGTTCTGATCGGACTTCAGGGGGCAATATTTGCGGTACCGGAAGCAGTCGGTAATGTTCTTGATATTATGTGTTATTGTATCATGTTTGCCGGAACTGTATGGCTTTTGATTAATGCTGTTAAAACTGTCAGAAAGGCATACAGGATCAGCGATAGCGGCAGTACGGATGACAATATTAAAAAGAAGCCGTTGGCGGCCTCTTTTGTGTTTTGTCTCTGGATCCAGAATGCGCTGTATATGAGCAGTGAGTATGTGTATACGGTTATTTTTGTTATTATTACATTCAATGTTTTTTTAATGTATTTTTCGGTTGCAGTATATGAAGACGAAGCATTTTTAAAAAGAGGGGGTGTTTAAATGATCTACTCGGAAAACATCCTTATATGTATAGCAATGCCTCTTATTATTGCTTTGTTTTTTACCAAAGAAAATACCAAAAGATTCCTGACAGCTTTCCTTATGGGAATGCTTGTATGCCTGCTTTCCGCATATATAAGCGGGTTTGTGAATTACCTGACCGGTATCGGCAGGGATGATATGGCTGTATATTATTCGCCGGTCATAGAAGAGATAATGAAGCTGCTGCCTCTTCTGTTTTACATGTTTGTACTGGCTGCTGATGAGAACAGGATGTATACCGCATCCATAGGTATAGGTCTTGGATTCGCGACATTTGAAAACTGCTGCTACATACTTTCAGCGGGTTCCATGAACCTGACTTATGTCCTGGTACGCGGACTTGCGGTAGGAGTCATGCATCTGGTATGCTCACTGGCACTTATTCTGGGACTTAATCTTTCGAGGCATTTTAAAGTGCTGACAGTAGCAGGAGTTATAGGAGCTATCTCCATGCCCATGATATTCCACGGACTTTATAATCTTTTGGTATCGGAAGAAGGTGCAAGTTCCTATTTCGGTTATTTCTTACCTCTTATCACGGCGCTGCTTTTGTTTGTACCGTTTAAGAGGATGCGTGAAAGTGCGGGAAATTAAGGTTTATAATAGGATATATTAAATGTCATTTTACAGGTCGGCGATGCCGGCCTGTTTTTTTATGGGTAAATTTAGTGAAAAATTTTTTGGAAATAAGTGAGTAAAAAATCTCTTTTGCGGTACTAATGGGTATAAGACATAAAAACAGGGAAGGAGGAGGCTTATGAAGTACAGCATAGATGAAGCGATGCGTGAGATCGATGAGAGAAAAGATGTATTAATAAAGAATAAGATAAAAAGAAGTATCAGCGCATATCTGGCTATGGCTGTGCTGATATCCGCAGGGCTGCTTGCAGCCATATACGGATATGCGGGGTTTGGTGAAATAGACGGCACTTATTCCGTCTACGGATCCTTTATGCTGCCAGACGAAGCAGGGGGATATATTGTAGTAGCGGTTCTCAGTTTTGTGGCAGCAGTAGTTATAACAGTCTTATGTATAAGATGGAAAGACAGGAGGAAGAAATGAAAAAAAGACGTTTTTTTGAAAGCATAGTATGCTTTATTCTGGCACTGGCTATTATGTGCCCTATGGGGATCGAAACAAAAGCAGCAGGAACAGATAATGTGGTGACAGTCGAAGAAGATGGTACGGATGCAGATGATATATTAATGCTGGATCGGAAGCTTCCCGAGGAATATAATGATTATAGTAAGCTGGATGTATACGGAAGTGAATCTGCACCATTCCTGCTTTCGGAGCAGAATGAGCTTTTCCTCTACCGTACCATAGGTAAGCCGAGCGATAAGAATTCGAAAGCACAGGCATGGTATTATAAGAATGCGGATATGACTATCAAGCGTTCCAATCCAAAGAATGGGGAGTATTTTGTAGACAGTATAAATAATGTCAATTCCGGCAGCAAGAGTATAAGCGTAAGCAAGGATGGCTTTGCTTTTGTAGAAGGAGTGGGTTTTGATCCTTTACAAAACGGACGTAAAAAATATGCCGGGTATGTAGGATATAAGGATAAAAGTCTGTATTGTTTCGTTATAGAAGCAAATACCGGTAAGCAATGGTCGATAAAACTGAACAGCATGAACTGGATAGACTTAAACGATCCTGATTACTGGCAGGCAGCAAATTATCTGTCAATAGCTGCCGGTGATTTTAACGGAGATAAAAAGGAATCTCTGATAGTGTGCGGTATAGGTGACGGAAGCAACCTTAATATCTATGAGGTTAAGTTTGACGGCACTCAGCTTACGAGCAGTACTGTGCTTAATCTTGCAACTACAAAAACAAGCACAAATGAGCCGATACTTTATGATGACACATACAGATATACTTATAACGGAAATCCGAATCTTAAGCCGCTATACGGAAAAGATGAAAAGAAACATATCTTAAGGACCAGACCGTTCATATCTCTTACGGCCGGTGATTTTGACGGAGACGGTAAGGATGAACTGGCTTTTGCTACCGGATATAATAAAGCAAAGGGCAGTGCTAGAGACGGATATTCGGGAAATGCAAGCAATGTAGAAGGCTTTTCAACTACCGTAGGTATAACTGATCTTGAAGGGAAAAAATGGTCAAACCCTGTAACTTTTTATATGTATGAAAGAACAGGATCACCAAAGGTTAACAAGAAGGAAGAGACATACAACCTGAAGATCATGCATCAGGGAGCACTTACTGCTGCGGATAATGACGGAGACGGTGTGGATGAGATAGTCGTTGTAGGATATACTTCTTATGATACTATTGCAACAGCCACATATAATGTTTCAAACGTAAGCAATGGTAAAACTACGGTTAAAAAATATGATTGTACTAAGGTATACCATATCGGCGACTTTGATAAAGAAAATTACGTGACAAGTGTCATTGCATCATCGAAGGATTCTAAGGGAAGGGTAACATATTCAAGAACAGATCTTAAGAAGCTTTCCATGACTGAGTTCAATAAAGATTCGTTTAAACACCTTCATGATAATGATTTTGTATTTGCACCCATAACTATGGCAAGTGCAAGTACAAACGGAAAGAAGCTTTCGGAAGATGTATTTATCGCGGGTTCGATATACAATTTTGAATCAGACAGTGCTGAACTTAAGTATTCTCCCAAACTTATGACTAAGGGCTTCGGCCATGTCTTTGGTTGGAAAAGTGTTAATACAAGTGTTTTCTGGGTAGATAATGTTGCTGCAGGCAATTTTGACCATAACGACAGCGGTAGAGAACAATTTGTATATACAGTATGGTTTAAGAAAACTAAATCGGACACCAATTATGCATTTTTGGGAATAACAGGTGGTTCAAAATATGAAGATACAATGGATGGGAATGGAAATATCACATCTTATGGTACATGTACCCAGTATGGAGACAGTGATATAGAATCTTATTATACAGAGGTACTTTGGAGCAATACAGGAGCTTCTTCGCAGGTTCTTGTGGATGCAAACGGACATTACTGTAATGCGGTACCCGTAGCTGTAGATACGATCGATGATGGAATAATGGCTAAGTATAAAGCGGCAGCTTATGCTTATACCGATCCTGAGGTTATAGCTGTTCTTGAAGCGGCTCCTTATTTCGAGGAATGTCAGGAACCCGGTTCACTTTCATATACCGTAACGAACGGCTATGGAAGAAGTAAGTCAGAAGGATGGGAAGTATCATTTAATGTCGGCTTTTCAGGAGAAACCGAACTCAGGTTGGGAGGTAAAGCTAAAGCAGCTGTAGAGGCCGGAGTAACCAATTCATTCTCTAAGACATTCACGGATTCATACAGTGTTTCTGAGAGCACGACAATTACAGCGACCAACAAGACGAGTGTCATAGTAAACAGAACACCGGTTATGATCTATTTATATGACATAAAAGACAATAAGACCGGTAAGTGGATTGAAAACAGTTATGCCGTATCGGTACAGTTGTCTCCTATGATGTTTGCGTTAAGTGTTGATGAGTATAACAAGCTTGTTGATAAGTACAACACCAGGGTGGCGGATACAGGAGCTACATTACTCGAAAAACTAGAGGAAGATAATACTATGCTTCATAAAGATCATGAAGGAAATCCCTTCGCTTATATGAAGAAATTGTACAAAACACCTATGGTAAAAAAGAGCAATAAGGTTAACTCAAATAATGGTTCTACAGGAGCTACCTGGACTTATGAGCAGTCTCATGACGAAGAGTATGTTCACAGTCATGGTTTCTATACAAGTTTAACAGTACAATGGGGCGTAGATCTCCTGATATATGAAGCACAGGCAGGATTCAACATTGGACTTGAGACGAATTGGTCATTCGGTGATACAAAGACAACGTTTAGCGGTACAGAAATATCAGCGGAAGTTTCAGATCTTAATGCAAAAGAGATGAAGTCAAGAGGGTTTACCAATGATCAGATTACGGCATATGGATTTACATGGCAGCTCGGAAAATGGGAAGCTTATTTAAATGGCGATAAAAAGCCGGCAGTTCCTATTTACGGATTCTATACAACAAATGTTACTGCTCCTCCTGCACCGGTAAGCGATCTTGATGCTGTTTTCGATGTTGATAAGGAAGGGAAAAAGGTTGTAAATCTTTCATGGTCCGACCCAGGAAACGCAAAACGTCCAAGCACCGGGTATATAGTATACAGGGTAAATGATAAAGGCAAGAAAGAGAAGCTCGCAGAAGTAACGGATACACAGTATGTATTTAAAAACATTGGAAATGAACAGGTATTTTCATTCGTAGTCAGGACAAAGGGAAACGGAACACTTACCAGTCTGTATTCCAATACTGCCACTGCTTCAATCCTGGATAAGGCAATCTATGATATCAAGCTGACGAAGAAGGAGAACGGCAAGAATACTTATACTGTTTATTATAGCGATGGATCAACTGAGACTCTTGAGATCATGGACGGCGAAAAGGGAGCAAAAGGGGATAAGGGTGACACCGGATCCGGAACAAAAGGTGATCCCGGAGCCCCGGGCGCTACAGGAAAATCGGCATATGAGATAGCGGTAGCAAACGGATATACCGGAACAGAACTAGAGTGGCTTGAATCCCTTAAAGGAAAAGACGGAAAGGATGCAACAGGTGAAACAGGAGCTACAGGAGCATCCGCATACGAAATAGCAGTAGCAAACGGCTATACCGGAACAGAAGCAGAGTGGCTTGAATCCCTCAAAGGTAAAGACGGCGCAGCAGGTACTCCGGGCGCATCAGCATACGAGATAGCGGTAGCAAACGGATATACCGGAACAGAAGCAGAGTGGCTTGAATCACTTAAAGGTAAAGACGGAAAAGACGGAACATCTGCAACAGGAACTACAGGTTCATGTATGATTAATACCCCGGTTACTATCACAACATTTGGTGATGGAATTTTGCTCTCATTCGTCGATCTGAAATTCAGCTTATCGTTTAGTGGTGATGGCATTATACTGAGCAACACTGAAAATGGTGTAGAGACTGAAGTATTGTATATAATACCATCCGCTTTTTCAGGTGTAGAATAAAAAATATGGCAACGTGACAGCTCTTATAGTCGCAATAGGTTGAATTCACAGTAAGCATAGGATCAGGTACCGTAACAAAGGGTACCTGATCTTTTTAATAAGTATTAAATATATGTTAAAAGATTTATAACTGCTTGACATGACAATAATATTATGATATATAGTAATTAAAACTACATCATGTGGAAAGGATGATAAAAATGGCAGCAAAACGAGAAGTAGCAATGATGGATTACAATCTGGCTGAAGAGCTTATCAACTCGATATCCCACGGTATCGGGGCAGGTCTGGCGGTGGCTGCGGCGGTGCTCTGCATAGTGAAGGCAGGAAAAAGCGGTAATCCCTGGGCTATAGTTACAGCTTCGGTATTCGGGTTCTGCATTATCATGCTTTATACCATGTCCACTATATATCATGCACTTCCGAAGGGAAAAGGAAAGCAGGTATTCCGTGTTATAGACCACTGTACGGTGTTCCTTATGATCGCAGGCACATACACTCCCTGTATGCTTGTACATTTCCATGACGCAAAAGGTTGGGTGATGTTCGGCATCATCTGGGGACTGGCTATACTCGGCATAGTGTTTAATGCCATAGATGTCGATAAGTATGAAAATCTGTCCGCTGTGATAAATGTGATAATGGGCTGGGCAGTGTGCTTTATGTTCGGATCACTGATCGATGCCCTGGGAGTTAAGTGTGTGGTGCTGCTTATAGTAGGCGGAGGCCTTTATACTTTGGGAGCCATACTTTACGGTATAGGAGACAAGGTACGCTATATGCATTCTGTATTCCACTTTTTCTGCATAGCCGGCAGTATCCTGCATTTCTTTGCAATATATAACTATGTGTTATAAACGGCAGATGCTGCTTTGAAATAGCCTTATAACAACAATGTTTTATACCGGAGAGCATCAAAAGACTCTTCGGTATCTTTATGTATAAAAATACAAATGTCCTTGACTAATAGAATTAGGATGATATAATAGTACATTAGGTAATTTTGGATTTGAAGGAGGACTCATAAATGTCTGAAAAGAAGCTGATGCTGGGCAATGAGGCGATTGCGCGCGGCGCATATGAGGCAGGCGTTAAGGTTTCTGCTGCATACCCCGGAACCCCCAGTACTGAGATTAGTGAAAATATCGTAAAGTATGACGAGATCTACTGTGAGTGGTCACCCAATGAGAAGGTAGCCCTTGAAGTAGCTATCGGTGCATCCATGGCAGGTGTAAGATCACTCTGCTCCATGAAGCACGTAGGTGTAAATGTGGCATCCGATCCGCTTTATACAGTAAGCTACATCGGCGTATCAGGCGGTCTGGTACTTGTAGCCGCTGACGATCCCGGCATGTACAGCTCACAGAATGAGCAGGATTCACGTGCGGTTGCACGTGCAGCACATATCCCGGTTATAGAGCCCTCTGACAGTGCTGAAGCTAAGGAGTTCATCAAGTACGCATATGATATAAGCGAGAAGTACGATACTCCCGTTATGTTCAGGACTACTACACGTATAGCTCATTCACAGGGCTTAGTAGAGCTTGAGGACCGCTGCGAGCCTATCGATATCCCTTATACCAAGAACGTAGCGAAGAACGTTATGATGCCCGGCAATGCAATTAAGCGCCATCCCGTTGTAGAAGCAAGAGAGAAGCAGATGGCTATAGACGGTGCAGAGTTCCCTATTAACAGAATAGAAATGAACGATACCAAGATCGGTGTTATTACCTCGGGTATCCCTTATCAGTATGTAAAGGAAGCGCTTCCTACAGCTTCAGTGCTTAAGCTCGGTTGTGTTAACCCTCTCCCCAAGCAGATGATCATCGACTTCGCAAAGAAGGTTGATAAGCTCTACATCGTAGAAGAGCTTGATCCCATCATTGAGGAGCAGGTAAAATCCTGGGGTATCGAGTGTACAGGTAAAGAGATCCTTACCATCCAGGGTGAGTACAGCACCAATCTCTTAAAGAAAGCAATCCTCGGACAGGAGCTCACAATTGAGGCTAAGGCAGATGTGCCCGTAAGACCTCCCATCCTTTGTCCCGGATGTCCTCACAGAAGCACATTCTATACACTTAACAGATTAAAGATACATGCAGCAGGTGATATCGGCTGCTACACTCTTGGCGCTGTTGCACCCTTAAGCGTAGTTGAGACCACCGTATGTATGGGTTCCTCCATCAGCACTCTCCACGGTATGGAGAAGGCTAAGGGCAAGGAATACATCAAGGACTGGGTAGCAGTTATCGGTGATTCGACATTCATGCATACCGGTGTTAACTCACTTATGAATATGTTCTACAACCAGGGCACCGGCACAGTACTTATCCTTGACAACTCTACCACAGGTATGACAGGTCATCAGGATCATGCAGCTACCGGCAAGACCTTAAGAGGCGAGATAGTTCCCGCTATCGACCTTTATAAGCTCTGTCATGACGGTATCGGCATTGAGAATACAAGGATCGTTAACGCATTTGATACAAAAGAGCTTGAAAAGGCATTAAAGGAAGAGCTTGCTAAGGATGCCGTATCTGTTATCATAGTTCAGGCACCCTGCGCACTTCTTAAGTCCAACAAGCCCAAGCCCGCTTTCCATATCGACACAGATAAGTGCAAGCGCTGCTATATGTGTATGAAGCCCGCATGTCCCGCCATCACCAAGGCTGACGACGGCACAGTATCCATCAACGCTACCATGTGTAACGGCTGCGGTCTGTGCGAAGGACAGTGTAAATTCGGAGCTATTCTGAGATAAAAAAGCGATAAAGGTTATCCCGCCCGTATACAAGCCTTCCCCTTGAGGGGAAGGTGGCACGCAGTGCCGGATGAGGTGGAATAAGGATAGAGCGATAATTCGGAGGATAAAATGGAAACAAAGAATATCATGATAGTCGGCGTAGGCGGACAGGGAACACTTCTTACCAGCCGTATCCTTGGCGGTATCACCATAAAGGCAGGCTTTGATGTAAAGCTTTCCGAAGTACACGGTATGGCTCAGCGTGGCGGAAGCGTTGTAACATTCGTACGTTACGGTGAGAAGGTAAACGAGCCCATAGTAGAAGAGGGACAGGCAGATGTCCTTATAGCATTTGAGAGACTTGAGGCATTAAGATACGCTCACTTCTTAAAGAAGGACGGCGTCCTTGTAGTAAATGACCAGAGAATAGATCCCATGCCCGTAGTTATCGGTGCAGCAAAGTATCCCGAGGGTATCATTGAGGGCTTAGAGAAGAAGTACAAGGTACTTAAGGTCAATGCCATGGAAGAAGCTCTTAAACTCGGAAATGCAAGGACATTCAATATCATCGTACTCGGTATGGCTGCAAAGCATATGGACTTCAAGAAGGAAGACTGGCTTGAGGTTATCGAGAACACAGTGCCTCCTAAGACAATAGATATCAACAAGCAGGCGTTCGAAGTAGGTTACGCAATGTAATTGTATTGTTATAACGTCATAATACATATACAGAAATAGTTTGACTTTACTTTTAATATACAGTATAAATTATATATAACTCCGCCTCCCTAACACACGGAGACGGAGTTTAAATTATTATAAGAGAGGATAACCCCATGATCTGGAATGAATCAAAGGAATGTATGAGCCGCGACGAGATGGAACATCTTCAGAGCACAAGGCTTGTAAAGCAGGTTAATTATGTTTACCACAACGTAGAGTATTACCGCAAAAAGATGCAGGCAGCAGGCTTAGAGCCCGGTGATATCAGAGGCATCGAAGACATCACTAAGCTTCCTTTTACCACAAAGGATGACTTAAGAAACACATATCCCTGCGGACTTTTTGCAGTTCCGAGATCTGAGGTTGTACGTATACATGCTTCATCAGGTACTACAGGAAAAGCTACCGTAGTAGGCTACACCAGACGTGATATCGAGGTCTGGTCAGAGTGTGTATCAAGAGTACTTGCCATGGCTGATATCGGAAAAAATGATACCGTACAGGTTTCATACGGCTACGGACTTTTCACCGGCGGCTTAGGTGCTCATTACGGTGTTGAAAATGTCGGAGCTACAGTAGTTCCGCTTTCTACAGGTAATACAAAGAAGCAGCTTACCATGATGAAGGACTTAGGCGTTACCGCCATCATGTGTACTCCTTCTTATCTTATGTATCTTACCGAGTCCATCGAGGAGCAGGGTATCTTAGACGAGCTTCAGTTAAAGTCGGCAGTCTGCGGCGCAGAGCCCTGGACCGAGGAAATGAGAAACCAGATAGAATCCCGTCTTCATATCAAGGCTCATGATATCTACGGCTTAAGCGAGATCATGGGACCCGGTGTTGCAGGCGACTGTGTATACCACAAGGGACTTCATATCAATGAGGACCATTTCTTACCCGAGATCATCTCGGCTGACACCCTTACACCCATCGGTGACGGTGAGATCGGTGAGCTTGTATTTACCACACTTACCAAGGAAGCATTACCTCTTATCCGTTACAGGACAAAGGACCTTACAAGCATCACACACGGAAAATGCGAATGCGGACGTACTACCGCAAGGCTTTCCAGATTCGTAGGACGTTCCGATGACATGCTCATCATCCGCGGCGTAAATGTATTCCCTTCACAGGTTGAAGCGGCACTTCTTGAAATGGGTGAGGTAAGTCCTAACTACCTTATGATAGTAGACCGTGTAAATAACCTTGATACCTTAGAGGTACTCGTAGAGGTTGATGAGAAGTTCTTCTCTGATGAGATCAAAGAGCTTGAGAACCTTACCAAGAAGATCACTCATGTGCTCCAGCAGGCACTTCTTATCCAGCCCAAGGTTAAGCTTGTAGAGCCCAAGACTCTTGAGAGAAGCGAAGGCAAGGCTAAGCGTGTAATTGATAATCGTAAGTTATGATGGAGGAGGTAACAGCATGATCTTAAAACAGTTATCAGTATTTGTAGAAAATAAAGAAGGCCGTATGAAGGACATCACCCAGGTACTTAAGGACAGCGGCATCAATATCAAGACCTTATCGCTTGCGGATACCACAGAGTACGGTATGCTCCGTCTGATCGTATCGGATCCCGACCTTGCAAAGGCTAAGCTCCGTGAGGCAGGCTTCCCCGTAAGCATCACAGATGTACTTGCAGTTAAGGCTGACGACCGTATCGGATTCCTTCATGACATGCTCTTAAAGCTTGATGCCAACATCACCAGCATCGAGTATATGTATACACTTCCTACCGAGGAAGGCCCTGTAGTTATCCTTAAGGTAGCTAATCCTGCTGAGGTTGAGAAAGTACTTGAGAATGTTTGATTAAATACATAGTAACCGTTTGTACATATCATTATGGCAACCTCTTTTATGGGGTTGCTTTTTGTTATTATATTTATTTATAGATATTGTCACACAATTATTTATTCAATGGATAAATCTATTGAAAATAATTTGACAAAAAGCACTTTTGAAAGTATAATTGTCTGAAAGAATGATATTATAAAAATTTTAAAAGGAAAGCAGAATGGAAGAAATACCAAAAAAATATAACGAATACAAAGTATCCAAATTCAATTATTGGATGCATGGGGCTCGTGGGAATACTATTTTTTATAATCATTTGTTTTCTCAACTATGTAGTTTCCCTAAACAATATAGCCAACAGATTGATGAGATTATGAATGCAGTTAGTGCCGGTTCGACATCGATGATTGAGAATAACGGCGTCTTTGAAGAACTGTTAAAAAGGAATCTCATTCTTCCGTCAGAATATGATGAGGAAGCTGTTTCTAAGCTTAATTATATGGATGAAATTACAAAAAATGCCCTCTGTTTCATTATATATCCTACAATGGCATGTAACTTCCGCTGCCCGTATTGTTATCAGGAACATGAAAACATAAATATGAGTGATAGCATTGCTGACGGGATCATTTCTTATGTAAAGAAGAATATTACTAAGTTTCGGGAGTTGCATATCGCATGGTTTGGTGGAGAACCTTTGCTTAGAATGGATTTTATTCAGAAAATGTCGGAAAAGCTTATTGATATCTGTCATAAAAGAAGCCGTTTGTATACAAGTGCTATTACGACAAATGGATACTTATTAAATAAAGAAAGGTTTTTGCGGCTGTATAACCTTAATGTAAGAAAATTTGCTGTAACTATTGATGGTTTAAAGGATATTCATGATAAGCAGAGATTTACAATAGATGGAACCGGTTCTTTTGACAAAATTATTGATAATTTATTAGAGATTAAAACTATATCACCAAATTTAAAATTTGAGCTTAACATTAGGTCAAATGTTTCTTGTGAAGCTCTTGATAACCTTGAAGAATATGTAAAATATATGAGCAGTCTTTTTGCTGATGATAGCAGGTTTTGTTTCAGTTTTAGACCTGTATATGATTGGGGAGGAAACAATATAGATAGTTTTCGGGATCATTTGCTGGACTCATACACAGGCGCAAAAAGATTGTATGACAGGTTATATGAAATGGATTATCCCATGAATTACTATCAACACTATGAGGAGATCACAAACTGCAGTATATGTTATGCGAGCCGAGAGTATACTTATTCTGTAGAAACAGACGGAAGATTATCAAAGTGTACATCTGCGCACAGGGATGCACCATATTATTATATTGGTTCAATTGATGAGTCGGGTAGAATGAAGCTTGACAGAAACCTTGTTGCTCAATGGTCTACTCCGTATCGTAATATTTCAAAATGTCAGGATTGTTTTTTTGAAGCGAATTGTCACAGTAATTTCTGTGTGTTAGATAAGGTGATTAATAATTCTGATAAAATTAAATGTCCGGGCGGGAAAATGTATCTTGAGGAGTATATAAAGCTATTGGATAAGAACAATGATAAGTATAGGTATATAGAAGAAGTAGCAATCGGGAAGGATACTTAGTTATGGACATAGACGAAATTAAAGAAAAACTGCATTATTCATTAACAAACGCCGGAATATATGTAGACAATGATGATGAACTTATTTCAGATTATATACCTGATTCAATCGTTTTTGTATCATTGATTGTCCAAATAGAGTGTCAGTTAGATATTGAATTACCGGATGAGATAATGGACTTTGAAAGGCTGGGGTCAGTAAACAGTCTTAGTATCTATATACATAGTTTAATGTCAGATGATAAGCAGGGGTTTTGATTGTAAAGAGGAGGTCTAAAATATGGCTGATGAAAAATCCGAAATGAAGATTGCTAAATTAAAAAAGCCGGAAAAAAGAGCAAACAAAAATCTGGTTCGCGCATACAATAGTGAACCGGGTGGAAATGCCGGCTGTGTTCAATGTCAATCCGGCTGTTATCGATGTGGGTGCAGAACAAATTGTGGCGAATGTGGATGAAGTGCGGTCGGATGACATAGGATGGATATATGAAGAAAAGTATTCGTTCATTACTCCGCAGTATTAAAACTGTATATAAAAATGACCATTACAGGTTTTATCTTTTGGCATTCAGAACAGCTTTAGAAATAATAAACAGTTTTGTGTTTGGCGTATTGTTTTTAAAGCTTTTTTTGGGTGCCTTATTTGTTAAACAAGATTCATATGAAATCTGTGTATTGATTACCATTCAACTAATCTGGCAGTTTTTTTATCGGATTATAGTCGACAGAAAAATATATTTAAGTATCGAGAAGTCAAATGCAAAAATCCTGGAAACAGTGAATTGTTCTTTATATGATAAAGCGGTTTCTCTAAAAATGGAAACGATAGAAAATCCGGCATTTCAGAATAATCTGCGTTTTAATATGCAGAAAGCCGGAGAAGCATTGTTATCGGATACGGATAACGGATTTGTTTACATTAAAAGTATTATATTACTTTTTCTTAATGGTGGTCTTTTGGTTACGTATGAACCGGTATTATTGATTCCGATTGTTATCGGCTTTGTTTTATCTTTTGTGATTGAAATAAAGAATAATCAATATCGTATGAATAAATTTGACTCGCTTAATCCTATATACCGGAAAACTGAATATGTTAAACGGATTTTTCGTACACCTAACAATGGTCAGGACATTAAAACAACGCGGATTGCTGATGTTTTGATAAAACATTATAAAGATGCGAATGATAATATTTCCCGTACTATAGATAAATATGATAAGAAAATATGTATCATTTCGGTTTTTTCTGTGGTCATAACGGTTTTGTTTAAGTATATTCCATATGCCATAATCTGTGTAAAGGCATTAATGTTCCATAATTTTAATTCATCAGAACTGGCTGTAATGATTACATCCGCTGAAAGCATGCGTGGCTCTCTTAATAGAATATTCAGCTTGTATCCTGTTATCCAGTTGAATGGATTTTTTGTTTCCAATTATTTTGATTTCATGAATACGGAAGAAGAATATACTGAAACAGCAGAAGAGAAAATGCCTTTATTGCAGGCTAATGATATATTATTGAACGAAGTGACATTTTCTTATAATGGTGAAAACCGGGTTTTAGAGGATGTTACTATGGAAATAGAGGCGGGGAAAAAAATTGCAATTGTCGGAAAGAATGGAAGCGGTAAAACCACACTGATAAAGCTGCTTTTACGCTTTTATGATCCATGTAGCGGGAAAATTTATATGGATGGAGAAGAAATTGACAGATATAATATTAAACAGTACAGAGAAAGATTTGGCATTGCCTATCAGAATACTGAATTGTATGCGGTTTCTCTTGGGGAAAATGTATTACTGTCACCAATTGATATCTATGATAAACAGATTAGACATAGAATAAAAGAATCAATTGTTAAAAGCAATCTTTCTCTTAGCGAAGGACGAAATGTGATAGATACTGTCATAACCAGGGAATTTGATAAGGAAGGAATAGAATTGTCCGGAGGTCAGGCACAGAAACTGGCTTTGGCAAGAGTTATAGTAAAAGATAGTGGGGTGGTGGTTTTAGATGAACCTTCAGCGGCACTTGATCCGTTAAGTGAATATGAATTATTTCAGAATATGTTAAGGAATACAGAAGGAAAGACGTGTATTTTAATATCACACCGACTCTCTGCCTGCCGTAATGTAGATGTAATATATGTAATGGATGGCGGAAGGGTTGTTGAAAAGGGTAATCATCTGGAACTGTTGAAACAAGAGGGTGTTTATTCGGATATGTGGAAACATCAGGCAGCCTGGTATAGTACGTAGCATGATAGGATAATAAGATGAACCGAATTTGTATAATTGATAGCGGATATGATGCTGAGAGTATACATATCGATGAAAAGTTGATTACAGAGACAATAACGATAAAAAGGGATGATGATAATTATATTATATCATCCGGAGCAAAAGATGTTCTTGGGCATGGTACAGCAGTCCTTTCTATAATTCAACGGGATTCGCCTACGGATACAGTATATCAGATCATAAAGATATTTGAGTCGGAATTATCCTGCGGCGAGGATATGCTGTTGTTTGTTTTAGAATATGTATATGAGCATATAGTTTGTGATTATATCAATTTAAGTCTTGGGGTAACGTTATGCAAAGAGAGAGCGAGACTTATTGATATATGCGATAAATTATGCGAAAAAGGTGTTATCATAGTATCCGCTTTTGATAATGATGGGGCAGTTTCTTATCCTGCTGCTTTACCAGGTGTTATCGGTGTAGACAGTGATGAAATTTGTAAGACTAAAAAGGATATAGCGTATGTGGAAGATTCAATGGTGAATGTCTTTGCCTATGGAAGGGTACAGAGAATATCGAAGACGTTTTCCAAATATATGTATATTTCCGGTACGAGTGTGGCCTGTGCGCATGTGACAGGGTTATTAGCTTCATTGGGGGTAAAAACACTGAAAAAAGCATTGGCTTCATTATCTCACATAGCGGCATTCACGTTTTACAAAAGCGATAACAGAGTAGGCCAAAAAAACGGATCGATTGTTTCATCGATTAAAAAAGCGATTGTTTTCCCGTACAATAAAGAAATGCATAGTTTGGTCAAATTTGATTATCTCTTACCGTTTTCAATAGAGGGAGTTTTTGATACATCTAAGACCGGATTGGTCGGAAGAAAGATAGATACATATAGAGGAGATGGGCAATATACTATAGCTAACTGGAAAGATATAGAATGGGAAGCGGATTTTGATACTGTCGTAATTGGACATACTGAAGACTATAACAGGATAACAGACGAGGACTGGCTGAAGAAAACATTGGAATTATGTAGTAAATATAATAAAAAGGTGTATTGTTTTGATGAGGATCCCGATGTAGCGCAATCGTCTCCGAATGTGACCATAGAATGGCCGCATAAAGACTTTTTACAAGATAAGTTTGGAAAATTGTATGAGATCGGAGCTCCTGTTTTAGGTATTTTCGGTACCGGTTCCAAGCAGGGGAAATATACCCTTCAACTGATATTAAGAGAATTCTTTTTGAATAAGGGATACAAGTTGGGACAAATAGGAAGTGAACCGTCAGCGATGCTTTTTGGTATGGATGATGTTTTTCATTTTGGGTTTAATAGAAAATTTAAACTTAGCGGTCCGGAATTTATAGAAGCATTGAACGATAGTTTAAACAAAATCCAGAATCGAGGTGTTGATATTATCATGGCCGGAAGCCAGTCCGGGACAGTACCGTATGATCCTGTTAATTTAAAGTATCTGACAACCAGGCAGATGGATTTCCTGCTCGGATTAAATCCGGATTATGTATTGCTATGTATTAATTTTTTTGATGAACTGAATTATATTAAGAGAACTATAATGTTAATTGAGTCTTTGGGGGACTGCAAAGTGATTGCTGCGGTTTTGTTCCCGATGACTTACTCCGGAGAATACGCAGTTCTTGGAACACCATCAAAACGAGCAAGCTATGAAGAGATTATAGAAAAAAAGAAAACTGTAAATAAGATGTGTAAAATACCATGTTTTGAGTTAGGTGAAAAGGGGGATATGGAAAAACTGTTTACTTGTATTATAAACAGTTTTACAAGGTGATTATGCCATTTGAGAGGACTTATGATCAGAACCAAAGAATTCTGCGGATTTATTCGGATTTTAATTATGAAAAAAATGCAGATGAGACAGTTTATCGGACAAATGAGGAATATAAAAAAGTGATATCAGAATATCAACTGAATCGGTTTTTTATATATGAGGATCTTTATCGCAATGTTTCGAATTTGTGTAGAATGATCCAGTTATTGGCAGGAGCCGGGAAAAAGATTATCATTAATGATGCATTTACATATAACGGGTTTCAGCTTTTAAAAAAATGCTCTGGAGTATTCGGACTAAATTGTGCCGGATGTGCCGTAGTCTTAAATGATATTTTATTGACATTGGGGTATAAATCCAAATGTATATGTTGCATTCCTTATGATGAAGATAATATCAATACTCATGTCGTGGTACAAGTATATGACGAACAAAATAAAAGCTGGTTTGTTGCAGATCCGGCATTTGGGGCGGTTCCATGTGACACCAGTGGAAGAGTAATGAATATTTTGGAGTTGCGTGAGTATATTTCTGAGAATGCAATGATCCCATATTACCAAACAGGGAAACTGATCCTACAACCGAACAGATGCAAAAAGTATGCAGATGCTTTAATTGAAGCTTTTGTAATGTTTATAGTTTTTAAAAAAAGTGGTTTAAAATATAACTTTAACGATTCGAAATTGGTGACACCGGTGGGCATTAGTAAGATTTCAGATTTATATTCGCAATCGGATATTACTAATAATGCATTTTTTTTGTTTGTATAGTTTTGGGAAGGGCTGCTTAAAAGAGAAGGCAAATGGAAAAAATATCAATAAAAAGAATTCTTAAAAACAACATAATGCTCTCTAAAGAATTACGAAGTTTTGATAAAAGTCGTCTTTTTATGACTTCACTATACTGGCTTTCGGATAATTTGGAGATTATAGCAATCAATATTTTTTTATTGCCGTTTTTATATTATGCGATAGATAACTCAATGAATATAAAGTCGTTTTTGATTATTGACGGAGCACTTATAGCACTAATGCTACTATGTGATTGTTATATGGCATATTACAAAACATGGTATGTTGAAAAATCGGATCATATTATTACGCAAGCAAGTAATATTAAAGTGTTTTCACATATTAAAGAAAATGATCTGGGTAAAATGTATGATCCTGAATTTATAGATATGGTCAATCGTTTATTAAATATGGGGACACAGATGCTTTCAGCTGCTTTTGATATGCAGTGGTGGGGAGTATCTTCGGTGATCATGATGCTGTGCTATATAACGGTTTTAATCAGGATTGATCTGCTTTTGATCATAATTGCAATTATGACGGCTGTAATAATGTATTTTGTAAATTTAAAGATTAATATATTTAATTATAAAAACAATATGATTAAGCAGGATATTGAAAGGGAAAAACAATATATTACGGATAGGTTTGCTTTGGCCAGATTTGCTTTAGATCAAAAAACCAGTAATTTAAGAGAAGTACTAAAAAAGAAGCTTTATCAGAATACCCGAAAAACATATGACAGGATTAACAAAATAGAAGGGAAGATACGAAAATATAGTGTTTTAAAGAATGTTATCATTTTCTTTGTAACTACATCTCTTACGTGGCTGTATCTTGGGCTCAATTATCTTTATACAGACACATTTAAATTGAGCGTTACGGAAATTATTGTTGCAGAAACCATGATGCAGCAACTATGCGATTTATTGGTCAGTTTTTCAACTATCGGGCCCTCTTTAATGGAAAACAGTCTATATGCAGAAGATTATTTTGGCTTTTTTAATACTAAGCCTTTAATTGAGGCGAAATCAGGCACGAAGACACCTGCCAGACAGAGTAATGGGCTCTCTTTTAAAGATATATACTTTTCTTACAATGAGGGTGATTTTGTTTTAAAAGGTATTTCTTTGGATATCAAACCGGGCGAGAAAGTTGCAATTGTGGGTGAAAACGGAGCAGGAAAATCCACACTGGTAAAGTTACTTCTGCGCTTATATGAACCTCAAAGCGGAAGTATAGCTATGGACGGAGAAGAAATAAATGATTATGAACTTGAATCGTATAGGAGTCGATTTGGGATTGCCTTTCAGAATATCCAGATGTATTCGGCATCAGTGGCGGAAAATATTATGATGTCTCCCTGTGATCCCAAAGATGAAAAAATAAAAGATAAAGTAGACAGTATCCTTGAAAGATTAGATTTACGCGAACGGATATATAACGAAAAGAATGGGATAAGTACGGTGCTCACAAAAGAATTTGATGAAGAAGGTCTTGAATTATCCGGAGGACAAAGTCAAAAACTGGCAATTGCCAGGGTGCTTGCCGGGGATAACGGAATAATAGTTTTGGATGAACCTTCTGCAGCACTGGATCCGATCAGTGAAACAGAGTTATATCAGGAAATGATACAAGCGGCAGAAGATAAAACAATGCTAATGATATCTCACAGGCTTGGCATTTGCAGGTATATGGATCGAATATACGTGATGAAGAATGGAAGTATAGCCGAACAAGGGACACATGATGAGCTGATAACTCAAAACGGAATTTATACCAAAATGTGGAATGCTCAGGCGTCGGGCTATATTGACGATTAAAATAATTGATATTATTCAATAAAAGAGGAAAAAATGGAAAAAATCCTGAAAATACAACATCCAATTATTGCTACATATACTCAGCATGCCAATTTGTTTGCAATCCTCCAAAATGAATCAAGAGCCATGACTTGGTTATATAGTAATTATATTGAACTTTTTGCCAGTAAAGATATGAAGAAGTTCAGATGGATAGATTTTTACTTTCCGATGCCGTATGAAATAAGACCGTTTGAAGTCTGTAAATGGCTAGATGTTCAGAAGGTTAAAACTGATTATGTAAACAATGAATATGCGGATATTGTAGAATATTTGATTTCTTTAATTCAAAATGGTTTTTATGTAAATCTAATCATTGATTATCGGTTCATTTCATTAAGTAATATATGGGGGAAAAATATTGACAGATATCATGATATAATGCTATATGGATTTGACACCGAGAAAGAATTGTTTTATTGTGGAGATTTGTTATTTGACAAGGCTGGAAGGTATTCTTTTTGTACATGTTCATTTGATGAGCTGAGAGAAGCATATTATTACGAATGTGAAAACAATCAAATTTCATACCTGAACCGAAGTATATATTCTTACAGGATTAAGAAAGAATGTGACTATACCTATAATCTGGGCAATATTATTTATTGGCTGCAACAATACTATTCCGGAGAAGCTCCGGAATATTGGAAAGGATTTAATTTTGCTGATAAAGCCGAGGTTGCATGGGGAATAAACTGTTATGATGAAGTAATAAAAGATTTAGAAGATACCACGGAAGAAATACCGGATATGGGTTTATTATGTATACTTAGGGATCATAAAAAGATGATGGTTGAAAGATTAATGTTTATACAGAAAAAATATCCCGAAATCCAAAGATATAGATTCGAATATGATGAAATGTACAAAGAATCTGGAATTATAATTAATATGGCCATTAAGTATAATTTGACACGTGATAAAAAAATAATAGATAGGATAAACAATAAACTTAGGGAAATGCAAGAGCAGGAGCGTAAGGTATTATTGCCTATGATATGTGAACTCTCAGAGTTTACATAAGTATTAATACAAAAGATGTTAAGTTTTTTTATGATTCTGCCGAAAAGTATTATGCATGGATGCAATACAATTTCGTACGGGCTTTAAGAAACAAGGATGGATCGGGGTGCCCTTACGGAACGGAGAATTACATGCGTATAAACGATTATTTAAATAACATACAGAATACAAACAGCACCGGACTGAGGGTAAATGAAGATTTACCTTCAGTTGACGGTGCGTTTTTTAGTGATAAAAATAAAGCCGGATCCGTTGGCGAAGGTAAGGGTGCAGCCGGTTTTTTTAAGACCTTAGAGAGTAAAAAAGTGACCGGCAGTACCTATACTCTAAATGAAGCGAAGGGTTTAAACGAAAAGGAAGGCTTTGGAGAGAAGCTTCTTAATTCCATTAATGCCCCACAGAATAATGATAAAGAGCTTGTAAAAAACCTTACAGGTGATGACTATGAGCGTCTGGATGACGAGGGCATGTCTTTAGAGAAGTTCAGTAAGGAAAGGCTTGAAAGAGCCATAGAGCGTATCAAAGAAAACCGCGAGGTACGCGAGGTGAGGCTCGCAGAAAGTGTGGAAAAGCAGCAGGAGTACAGGGAGACCGTGGACAGGATGGCATTTATGGCTAAGGCCGAGACCGGTTCAGAGAAGCTTATAGCAAAGATGCTGTATGATGCCGATCTTCCCGTGACTAAGGAAAATATCGCAGAAGTGGCACAGGCTGCCGATACTGCATTAAATACAGGGAAACTCACCGATTCGTCGGAAAGCTACCTTATAAGAAATAATCTTGCTCCTACCATTGAAAACATATACAGGGCAGCTCACAGCGGAGAAATGAGACAGATGCCGCTTGACGATGCATCCTGGGAGAGCCTTAAGGAAAAGGCATTGGAGATAGTAAAGGAAGCAGGCACTGACAGAGAAGCTGGTCTTCTCTCTGCGAAATGGCTTGTGGAGCATGACCTTCCGGTAACCGGTGAAAACATACTTTATAAAGCAGAGCTTGATGCATTTGATAACGCAGGAGTTGTATCAAAAGAGGATATTTTCGGTGCAGCTATCCGCTCTATGCAGGAAGGCGGCAGTGCCAAGGAAGGTGTCGTGATCGAAAGAATCAGAATCAATGAAGCGGCAGCCTTGATGGAAAAAGAGACTGAAAACCTGATAAATAAGATCCCTTTGATAAGAAACGAAGCGATTCATCTTGCCTTTGCTTCAGGGGCGACAGAAGAAAACGTCACCATACCGCAGCTTATTAAGGCCGAGGAGAGTATAGATACCGGCACAAATGCAGGTACTTCAGTGAAGCTTATAGAGGAAGAAGTAACTGTACGCATACAGCTTGAAGAAGTAAGGATGAGCCTTAATATAGAAGCCGGCAGACGCCTTATGGCAAACGGCATCGATATCCTTAAAGACAGTCTCATGCAGGTAAATGAAGGTTTAAGAGAGCTGAAGCAGGAATATTTTGAAGGTGTATACAAAGAGATAGAGGCAGATTACGGCAAGTCATCCATAACCGCTTCTGAGGCAGCAAAGCTGGCCGTAGAAACTGAGGAAAGCTTAGAAAAGATATACAATGCTCCGCTTGAACTGTATAAGGCTACTTTTGGTGTAAGGCGCAGCGTGACACTGGCTGAAATCTCCGAGACCGGTGAGACTTTGATCAAGGAAACGGTCAGCGCTTCCTCTGCATCGATCAGTATCAGTCCGGCATCGATGACAGCAGCTTTAGGCTCATATGAGAGCTCATCTACGGAGGTAAGACGTGACCTTGGAGATTCCATAAAGAAAGCATTCGCGGGAAGTGTGGACAGCCTGCTTAAATCAAACGGACTGGATATCACCGAGGGTAACCGCAGGGCAGTAAGGATACTCGGCTACAACAGTATGGAGATCACCGCGGAAAGTATAGAAGAGATCAAGTTTTATGATGCAAAGGTGACCGGGCTTATCGAGAAGATGACGCCTCCCGTAGTTATGACCATGATAAGGGATGGTATCAATCCTCTCGAGTGCACGATCGATGAACTTGACGAAAAGGTTTCTTCCATATTGAAGGAACAGGGGAATACTGCTGAACAGAAATACAGTGAGTTCTTAGTAAGGATGGAAGAGACGAATTCCATAACTCAGAACGAAAGAAATGCCTATATAGGCATATACAGATTATTATACAATGTTGAGAAAAATGACGGGGCAGCTATAGGCAGTCTGTTACAATCAGGAAGAGAGCTGACATTCGGTAACCTCCTGACCGAGGAGCGTACGATGAATCTCGGGATTGACTTAACCGCAGATGAAGATACGGCAGTTAAAACATCCTATTATAAGAACTCCGTATCGGCACAGATAAATGAAGCCTTCATATTCCAGAGAAGTCTTGTGGGAGAAGCGCTTGATGTGACAGATCCGTCAAGATGGGATAGAGCGTTAAAGGGTAAGGATTATCAGAATGTGACCATAGAAGGACTGCATGACGGATTGTATGCGGGACAGGGAAGTATCGGAACCGCTGAAGTGGCAGGTCAGACTGGTACAAACGGCGTATCAGGGATAGATGAGAGTTACATTAATATTTCAGCTGCAAAAGCAGAAAACATTGTAAAGACCATGATGGCCAACACTCCGGCCTCTGCCTTCCTTAACAGTTTCGGAATAAAGGACAGCTTCGTAAACAGGAAGGCAGCAGAGGATGTGTTCTTCGGGGAAGCTAAAGAGGATTCAGTTATATCCGTTACGGCTGATGAGCTGGATAGAGCCTTAGAGAGCGCATCAAGATTTGACGAACTTTTGGGCATACAGACAAGGCGTGCCAATGTGCTGGCCGGGCAGGCATTTAGGACTGCGGTTACCGCTCAGGCGGCTGCAGAGCTTAACGGCAGAGTTGAACGTATAGAAATGCTTAAAGCTTTAGCAGGCGGCGGTCATTACAGGATGAACGTAGAAGATGGTGACGAGTCTAAACAGGTAAACCTCACCTTTATAAGAAACGCAGGCGATGCCGGTACAGTATCGATAGAGGTACAGAAGGAAGGGTATCATCTTCAGGCGGATCTTAATATGGTAGTGATGGAGCAAAGCTATGGTGGACAGGGCACAGACGGCACGGCAGGTCAGGTCACTACACAAGCTGCAGTCACAAGAGGAAATATATATTTTGCAGGCTCCGTACCTGAAGGAGCTTTGGAAAAAGCGGATAGCTTTAAGGCGGTACTAAAGGAAGCGGGCATAAATGCCGATAATATAAATATATCGGCCGGAACAAGGCCGGAAGATACATACATATCGTATCTGGCTAACCAAAAAGCCCAGGCGGAAGAGAGAAGAGAAAAGACCGAAGAAAAGAACGGAAAGATCGACGCACTGTACATGGCAGCAAAATCGTTCCTGTCATTCTTTTAAAGTCGGATATAATATTGGAGGTAGCATATGAGAATAAACCACAACATTTCAGCATTACAGACCAATGCGCATATGAGAAGAACGGATAATGCATTAGACAAGGCAATGGAGAGGCTTTCATCGGGCTTTAAGATCAATAAGGCATCCGATGATGCGGCAGGCATGGCTATATCCAGAAAGATGAAGACACAGATTGCAGGCCTTGAGCGTGCATCCATGAACTGCTCGGACGGCATATCCGTTATCCAGACAGCAGAGGGTGCGTTAAACGAAGTATCATCCATCCTTCAGAGATGCCGTGAGCTTGCGGTACAGTCGGCTAACGATACTTATTCCGATGACGACAGGGATGCAGTACAGCTGGAGATAAACCAGCTTATGGAGGAAATCCAGCGCATATCCGAGACTACCGAGTTTAATACCAAGACTCTTCTTGACGGTAATCTTGAGGGAGAGGGTACTTTAGTACTCCAGGCAGGTGCAAACGAGAACCAGACCATGGAGGTTGAGATCCCGAGGATCGATCCTGAGACACTGGGACTTTTGGATCCCGCCGATCCCAAGGAATATATAAAGGTCACCGACCATGACAAGGCAGACCAGGCGATATCACTTTTTGACAATGCCATCAGAATGGTATCCGAGACCAGGGCTCAGCTCGGCGCATATCAGAACAGACTGGAGCATACCGTAGAAAATCTTGATACTGCAAGCTACAACATGACAGAGGCTGTATCACGTATAGAGGATGCCGATATGGCAGAGCAGATGACGGTATTTACACAGCAGAATGTACTCCAACAGGCAGGTACCTCAATGCTCGCGCAGGCTAACGAGAGACCTCAGACTATCTTGAGCTTACTTAATAGTTGAGCAGGTAATGAATAACTGTGTAAGGGTATAAAGACATATATGATCAAGCCTTCCCCTCGAGGGGAAGGTGCCCATCGAAGATGGGCGGATGAGGTGTAAAATCAGGAAGCCTCAAAGGAAAGGAAAAAGAGTATGACAAAAGAAAAGCAGAAAGAATTCGCGATGCGCGTGAGTCAGGCCAACAGAACGGAGCTTGTGGCCATAACATATGATATAATGCTTGAAAACATCAGCTGCGCAAAGGAGAGCCTTAAGAAAAACGATATCGAAGGATTCCGGACGGAGCTTAAGTCTGCAGGGCGGTTCCTGGCAGAGCTTATGCACTCGCTCGATTATAATTATCCGATTTCCGTAAATCTCCTTAAGATTTATGAATATATCCAGAAGATTTTTATCTCGAGCAGTTTCGCCGGTAAGGATAAGGGCTTGGACAGTGCGGAGAGTGTGATCGGCAAGCTGTCATCCGTATTCCATGAAATAGCATCTCAGGATGACTCCGAAGCGGTCATGGAGAATACCCAGCAGATAGTGGCAGGACTTACCTATGGTAAAGGAACACTTAATGAGGCTGATATGAGTGCCGGCAACCGTGGATTTCTGGCATGACTGCCGGGGATAACACCTCATCAGTCGCCTGGCGGCGACAGCTTCCCCTTAAGGGGAAGCCTTTGAGATAAGCATAAGCAAAAGGACTAAGGTAATGGATATACATATAGGTGATAAACTGAAAATGAAAAAAGCCCACCCCTGCGGAGCCTTCGAATGGGAGGTCTTAAGGGTCGGCATAGATTTCCGCCTTAAATGCACAGGCTGCGGGCATATGATCATGATCCCGAGAAAGCAGGCGGAGAAAAATGTGAAGCAGATAATCAGTCCTGCCACGGCAAATGATGCGGAAAAAGAGTAAACATAAGGCAAAACAAAATTATCATAATATAAAAAAAGAACTTGACAAAGCAAATAATCCGTGATAGATTATAAAGGCTGGCGACACAGTTCTTTTTTTGTTGCGCAGTTTTTTAGGGAATCCCAAAGCTTATGTATAAGGGTTCCGAATATTTTAGCCGCGGGCAAATACCACATTGTCCGTGAGATCATTTATGGAGGTGGAAGTTGTGCGAGTAAAAATTACATTGGCATGTACTGAATGCAAACAGCGTAATTACAACATGACGAAAGAAAAGAAAAATCATCCTGACAGGATGGAAACAAAGAAGTATTGCAGATTCTGTAAGAAGCATACGATGCACAAGGAAACCAAATAACAGAAAGGAAGGTGCACTATGAGTGATGCAGCAGAAGCTACCAAGAAAAAAGAAGGCTTTTTCGCGGGAGTAAAGAAGGAATTTAAGAAGATCGTATGGCCTGACAAGGTTACGGTCGCAAAAGAGTCAGCTGCTGTAGTTATTATTTCTGTCATTTTGGGAGCTATTATCGCATTGGTTGATATGGCCATAAAGTTTGGTCTGGACAAGATATTAGGACTCTAAGATTTATTTCGCAGCCTAAGGTTTTGGTTTCAGACAGGAATGGAGTTTAAAGTATGGCAGAAGCTAACTGGTATGTAGTTCATACTTATTCAGGGTATGAGAACAAGGTAAAAGCCAACATCGAAAAAACTATAGAGAACAGAGGGCTTCAGGATCAGATACTTGAGGTTTCGGTACCGCTTCAGAACGTTGTTGAGATCAAGAACGGCGTCAGAAAGCAGGTTCAGAAGAAGTTATTCCCCGGCTACGTACTTCTTAACATGGTCATGAACGATGACACATGGTATGTAGTAAGAAACACCAGAGGCGTTACAGGCTTCGTAGGTCCCGGATCAAAGCCGGTACCTTTGACCGAAGAAGAGATGAAGGCCATGGGTGTTGCGGATGAAGAGATCATGCTTGATTTCGAAGTTGGAGATACCGTGACAGTAATGTCAGGCGCCTGGGAGAATTACCAGGGTATCGTCAGGTCCATCAATGAAAGTAAGCAGACCGTTACGATCAGTATCGATGTATTCGGCAGAGAGACACCCGTTGAGATTGGTTTCACGGATGTCAGATCAGAAATGTAAATATCAATATTTTAGAGCGTATGTTACGCAGAATCGAGGATTAAAATGGCAAAGAAAGTTACAGGTTATATCAAATTACAGATACCGGCCGGAAAGGCAACACCGGCACCCCCCGTTGGTCCTGCACTTGGACAGCACGGTGTAAATATCGTTCAGTTCACAAAGGAGTTTAATGCCAGAACAGCAGATCAGGGTGATCTTATCATCCCTGTAGTTATCACTGTATACGCAGACAGAAGCTTCAGCTTCATTACAAAGACTCCTCCCGCAGCAGTGCTTTTAAAGAAAGCATGCAACTTGAAGACAGCTTCAGGTCAGCCTAACAAGAACAAGGTTGCTACCATCAAGCGTTCAGAAGTTCAGAAGATAGCAGAGAAGAAGATGCCCGACCTTAACGCAGCAAGCATCGAAGCAGCTACCAGCATGATCGCCGGAACAGCTAGAAGCATGGGAATCGTAGTTGAAGACTAAAAAATACACTAATGCAGAAAGTGGAAGGGTAAAAGCCCGATATTACCACATGGAGGTTAATAATGAAAAGAGGAAAGAAATATAACGAAGCAGCAAAGCTTATAGATAAGACAACACAGTATGAAGTTGCAGATGCCTGCGCTCTGGTAAAGAAGACAGCAGTTGCAAAGTTTGATGAGACTATTGAAGCACATTTCCGTATGGGTCTTGACGGACGTCATGCAGATCAGCAGATCCGTGGCGCTGTAGTACTTCCTCACGGAACAGGTAAGAAGGTAAGAGTACTTGTATTCGCTAAGGGACCTAAGGTTCAGGAGGCTGAGGCAGCAGGTGCTGATTACGTAGGCGGAGATGAGCTTATTCCCAAGATCCAGAATGACGGCTGGTTTGAGTTCGACGTAGTAGTTGCTACACCTGACATGATGGGTGTTGTAGGACGTTTAGGACGTGTACTCGGACCTAAGGGATTAATGCCCAACCCTAAGGCAGGAACCGTTACCATGGATGTTACAGGAGCAGTTAAGGATATTAAAGCAGGTAAGATCGAGTATCGTCTTGACAAGACCAACATCATCCACTGCCCTATCGGAAAGAAGAGCTTCACAGAGGAGCAGCTTACCGACAACCTCAATACTCTTATCGGCGCACTTATCAAGGCAAAGCCCGCAGCAGCAAAGGGACAGTACATCAAGAGTGCTACCATTGCTTCATCGATGGGCCCCGGCATTAAGTTAAATGCAGCAAAGATCAATGCGATGTAATGCGTTTGATCACCATTAACAAGAATATAGTTCGATTGATATCGATGAAAAGAGCCGCAGCTTGAAGTTGCGGCTTTTTAATTTCTTTATTCCGAGTGTGACAAGAGAACCGGCCCCAAGTTACACATCCCATATTTCCCCTTGCTATATGATTACAATTGGCATATAATAAAGGTCGCGGGAGTTATTAATCCCGGATATTGGGTATGTTATTATCTTGGAGGCAGATATGGAATCCACACTTAGAAGAACCTGGGCAGAGATAAATCTTGATGCACTTATATATAATTATAATAAGATACGTGAGAAGATCGGGGAGAATGTAAAATTCCTCGGCGTTGTAAAGGCAGATGCATACGGGCATGGCGCTATCAGGACTGCAAAAGCCTTAGAAGAAGCAAAAGCTGACTACTTAGCTGTCAGCAGTATAGATGAAGCCATGGAGCTGAGACTTAACGGGATAAAAATGCCCATCCTCATACTCGGACATACTCCGAAGGAGCAGGTGGAGAGGCTTATAGATTTTAATATCACTCAGGCTGTAACCTGCAGGGCTAAGGCTGTGGAGTATTCGGAGGAAGCGGTAAGACTGGGCAAGACTCTTAAGATACATATCAAGGTCGACACCGGTATGTCCAGATTGGGTTATCTCTGTGAGGGCGACTTTTTTGAGAACGGTGTGAACGGTATCGTTGAAGCTATAAATATGCCCGGACTTGATGCGGAAGGTATCTTTACGCATTTTGCGGTTGCTGATGAACCGGGAGAAGAATGCAAGAAGTATACAGAGCACCAGTTTAAGCTTTTTACCGATGTGATAACCCATGTGGAATATATGTCGGGGAAGAAGTTCAAGCTCAGACACTGTGCAAATACCGGTGCGGTATCGGAGTATCCTGAGACATATCTCGATATGGTGCGCCCCGGACTGCTGCTCTACGGTTACGGTGAGTTTGCAAAAAAGATGGGATTGAAGCCCGTCATGACATTAAAGACCAATATCAGTACGATCAAGACATACCCCGCAGGGACTGCTATCAGCTACGGCGGTATATTTAAGACCGACAGGACCACGAGAGTCGGTGTGCTTCCTTACGGATATGCCGATGGCTTCTTCAGGAGCTTTTCCAATAACTGCACACTTATGACATCGGCAGGTCCCGCACGTCAGATCGGCAGGATATGTATGGATATGTGCATGATAGACGTTACCAATATGCAGGGAGTGGGTGTGGGCTCGGAGATAGAGATATTCGGTGAGAAGAATCCCATAGAGAAAATGGCTGAAAGCGCAGGGACCATACCGTACGAACTTACCTGTGCGGTCAGCAAGAGAGTACCGAGAACTTACATAAAAAATGGAGAAGTAGTTGAAAAAGAACTACTCCTCCGCATGTGATCATTCGTTTAAACTTTTTTCCCAGAGCTTTAAAGTCTTTAAAACTTTAGTCTTCTTGGCCTCGTCAAGCTTATGGATGCGCTCGTATATCTCGTTATCAAGAGCGGTGTCCTGATACTTCTTGTCGATGCATCCTACAAGCGAATCCAATGTCACTCCGGTCAGCTTAGCAAAATAGATAAGTATCCTGAGTGACATGGCGGTTCTGCCGTTTTCTACGTTACAGATATATCCGGGAGTTACATTTAAAGCTTCCGCTACCTGATTCTGGGTCATTCCGAGATCAATCCTTAACTTTTTGATCTGCTGTCCGTAATTTTCATCAGTCATAAACATCCTCCTTACCGTATTATAAAATAATACTAAATCGATAGTGTTATTATAACACAAAATATATTCAAATGGCAAATGGTTTTTGTAATATTTTTGTAATGAAGTTGTCAGAAAAATCACCTTAAATTTCGGGTTGTGACAAAATTTGGTTGAAATAAAGCAAAAAGTGTGATAAAATAAAATTCGGATAAATATACGTATATATTGATCTGAAAAACCCCGTAGTTTAAGGAGGTGCTGTGTATGACATATGAACAGATAGTCGATATGGTGCGAAAGGTATTTGAGAACGCCGATGCTAGGACAGTTTATGAGCATGTGGCCATTCAGGTAAATGTAGTCGGTGAAGGCGAAGGTATATTTTACTTTGAGGTCGCTGACAGGCAGTGCTGCGTGGAGCCTTATGATTACTACGACCGGGACGGGCTCATCATTACCGACGCCCAGACTTTGAGGGATCTTTGCAGCAAAAAGGTTACCATGAGCGAAAGCTTAAGGGACGGAACCATGAAATACGACGGTGATTACAGAAAATTGAAACTGTGCCTTGCTAATATAAAGCTGGCATATTTATAAAGGAAGATACTTAACATGGGAAAAGATTTTAATTATTCAGGTGTGTCCGGCGGAAACGGCAACTACACCATCGACGAGATCGACAGAGCCAGAAAAATGCAGAAGAAAGGCGGCGGCACGCTTTTAGAGAACCTGGCTAAGCTTACCGGAAGAGGTATGTCACCTGCTAAGTCCACCATGGACATATCTACTATGTATAAGCAGGCTCAGCAGCAGGCGAATGCCATATCTGAGGCTGAAAAAAGACAAAAAGAGATTGCCGCCAAGAATGAGGAAGTGCGTAAGCAGCTCTTAGAAAATCAGGACAAGCTCAATCAGGCACTGGATAATTATACCAATACTTTAAAGGAAGATTTCGGAGTTCAGGCACAACCGGATAATTCATGGATGCAGGACTTCGGACTGACCGGCCAGGGAAGTACGGGCGTATCCGGCGGTGCATCAGGTGCAGGTAACCTGGGAGCTATAAATACAGGCAATCAGGGGAGCTATCCTTCTCCCGGACAGACTTACGGTGCTCAGGCTTCATCCGAAACATCAGGGCAGAGCATGTATACGGAAGCAGGCGGAGAGGCTCAGAAAACAGAGGAAGAGCTTTCTTCATCACGCGAAGCATCCCTTGAAAAGTTCACTGGGCTTGCAGATGAGATAAATAAATCGGTATTCGGGCAGGAGGAGTTTGTAAAAAAGCTTGTGATAGCTTTTAAGCGTCCGCTCGTTATGCCTCCCGAGAGCCCCAAGGCACTTAATACCATCATGCTTACCGGTAAGGCAGACACAGGCAAGCATTACGCACTGACCGTTACCGCAAAAGAGCTCAATAAGCGCGGTATCTTACGTAATTCCGATATCAGGATCATGGATCTTGGCATATATACGGACGCATCCATGGAGAAGCTGTTCCTGCAGGATATATTTTCCGCACTTTCATGCAATTCCAGGATAGTTCTCTTTGAGAACTTTGAAAACTGCCATCCTTCGTTCCTGTCACATATCGCATCCCTCGTGATAGACGGAAGGTTCCAGCTCTCGGAGCGTTATATCATGCAGAAGGGCCAGCTCGTAAATGTACAGAATTCACTTGCGAGCGAGGCAGTAAGCGCATTTACCGCTAACGGAAAGTATCTTATATTTATAACCGAGAAGTCTCTGGATAAAGCTGCAGGAGTCATGGGTGCTCCGTTTATCAACGCTTTGGGTGACGTATGTACCACAAAAGAGCTTGAGGCTGATGCTATAAAGAAAATAGCAGAAGGCGAGATGAAGGAACTTAAAGAAAAGGCAGCTAACCGCTTCTTCTTTAAGATAGGATTCGAGGAAGGATTCCTTGATTACAGTGTATCAAGGTCGGAGCGACAGGGAGGACTTAAGGCAGTACAGGCATTTTATGAGTCGGTACTGCAGGCACTTGCCCAGGCTAAACTTGAAGGTGATTATCCTAAGGATGCAGAGCTTACTCTTTCCGTAGCCGATGGAAAGATCAGCGCGAAGTATGGTTCTGAAACTATCGACCTTTCTGCACTTCTTCCTGAGGGCTTCAGAGGTGAGATCGAAGAGATCAAGAAAGAAATGGATGCCATAGTAGGCCTTGCTAAGGTTAAGGAATATATCTTTAGCTTAGAGGAGTACTATCAGGTACAGAAGCGCAGGGCAGAAGAAGGCTTAAAGACGAGCGAAGTCAGCAAGCATATGATATTCACCGGAAGTCCCGGAACTGGTAAGACTACCATCGCGCGTATCATAAGCAAGTATCTTAAGGCTATCGGCGTACTTACCGGCGGACAGCTTGTAGAGGTATCCCGTGCGGACCTGGTAGGCCGTTATGTAGGACATACGGCACCTCTTACCAACCAGGTCATATCTTCAGCCATAGGCGGTGTCCTTTTCATAGATGAGGCATACAGCTTATACCGCGGAAAAGATGACAGCTTCGGACTTGAAGCTATCGATACACTGGTAAAGGGCATAGAAGATAACCGTGAAAACCTGATCGTTATCCTTGCAGGATATTCAAACGAGATGCAGGAGTTCTTAACCTCCAACTCAGGACTAAAGTCCCGTTTCCCGAATGTCATCAACTTCCCGGACTATACGGGTGAAGAGCTGCTTCAGATATCGAAGTCCATCGCAAAGTCAAAGGGTTACACCATAGATGAGGGTGCATACCCTGCACTTACCACATACTTTAACGCAGTACAGATGGTACGTGCCGCAGATGCAGGCAACGGACGTCTTGCTCGTAACAAGATAGAAGAAGCCATCCTCAACCAGTCCAAGCGTCTGGTAGTTGAGAAGGATGCAGACCTCTCTACACTCCTTTCTGAGGACTTTGAGCTGAATGATGTCATGAGTGATGAGAAATAGTATTGTATTTACTTAAAAAACAAAAATGCACGCCCTGTTATCTGCGGAGCGTGCATATTTTTATTCCTTGGAACAGACATTTATGGTTGCGATCATCAGGATAAATGTCAGGATATTCATAAGTGCTATGGCAATCTCGATGCCGCCGATCAATCCGGCAAGTCTCCAGCTTTTAAAATTAATGAGTGCTATGACAAAGGCAAGTATACATAAAAAGACCGTTAAAGGCCAAAGCTTTGACCAGCGATGCTCTAAAACCGGAGATACGGGACTGACTAAATCTCCGTAAGCATCAAATGATATTTTATAGCATAATACGGAACTGGCGAGCTTTATCAAAAAAGCAGCAAAAGTCAAAACCACGCCGATAACTCCGTAATCGATGACATCAAGAAATACAAGGAAAAGAGAAGAAAAAATGAAAGCCACCGTTAAAGCTGTAACAGTAAGAAAGCTGTTATTAAATGAACGAAGCCGGTAATAACCGTAAGCTCTTATACCGGCAAAGATGCTTGCCACAAGTATGAGGAACTTGGGTATACCGGGGGTAAGCGTTATAACTGAAAAAATACTTTCAGGTATAAAACAAAAGAGTAATATATATAGGAAAGGAACCGCTTTTTTCAGACCATGGTCTATCATCCCCCAGGCATCCATCCGGGAGTCGATGATAGTATTCATGATACCTTTTTTCATGTATTTATCACAGGCGTATGACTTAAGGCACTCATTACACCCCTCTATCTTTTTATTCCTGCAGCAGATGGCTATCTGACAGAAGCTGCTGAAACGTGTACCGGTTTCATCTGCAGCGGGGACCGATGCCGATGTTATATCGGACTCTCCGATTATCTGCTTCTTTTCATCAGCATTTTCCACGCCGGATATGTATAAGGATTCATGAAGAGGGACAAATACTTCCGGCTTGCAGCCGATACACTTACCTTCAGTTCTTGAAACACAAAAACCGCAATTCTTACCGCAATATGAATTCGTCATATGTCCCACCTCCGTTTCTTTTGATTCTCATTTTTTCTCTGGTAGTTCTGTAGACCAATTATAACATATATGATTAAAGCTTGCACTAATTAATATTTGTTTTAATAGGCGGACATCCGATTGCGAGCGTCTGGTGGTTGAGAAGATGCAGATCTCTCCATGCTCTTTTCGGAAGACTTCGATCTTAACGACGTAATGAGCGATGAAAAATAATAAGAAAATGGCAAAAAGCCGGGACATTTGCTCCCGGCTTTTAAAATTTATGGTGTATTTGACAAAACTGTATATAAAAAGTCGAGAAAAAACTTTCTTTATATATTAATATAAATCCAAGAACATAATACATATAATATGACGGCCAATAAGACATATGTTCCTGAAACAGAGAAAGGGGTTTCAAATCAAGGCAGAAAAAAATGTATGGATTTCGGAGGTACATCATCTGCAAAAAATCTCCGATGCAATATCTTGATTACAATAGGACTATTTTATTGACGTATATGAAGGGGGTGTATCTGTTTTGGAAGTAATGGAATGACGTGTGAAAAGAGCGTTTTGGCACAAAAAGTGAAAAGGCAGTAACATGGGCAACGTATATTTGTGAAAGGAGTTATGAGATATGAAAAACAGTACGAACTTAATGAGAAAAATAATCATGTTTGTCTTTGTGATAGTTTTTACGTGCAATTCTTTTGGCATTTCAATAGTATATGCGAATGAAGAAGGCGAGAATCGGTCTAATCCTGCAATTAATGACTCTGTTTATTATTGCCTTTGTGCAGCGGGTTTGGATATGTCAAAAGAATATTACATATCGGAAGAGTTTGAAGTACAGAATAGTGATAATGGGGAGACCATGTTGTTTGTCTTTTGTGAACAAAAGTGTGAAGGTGAGATTCTTCTTTCAGCGAATGATGCGGGGTGTGCTTTTTTTCGAGAAAAAAGGGAGGATATAACAGAATTACTTGAAAAAAAAGAGGCCATAGCAGTTGTAAGAACAGATTTGGAACATATATATGTTGTGTCAGAGAATGGTGAGAATAGATTGTGTATATATGGTGCTTTGAATAATGGTGGAAAATGTTTGTATGATCCAAATAATTATGCGGAAATAACATGCCAATATATTATAAGCGATAATGTTATGGGGGACAGGAGTAACAGAATTGTAATCGATGACCACTGCTATCGTAATGTTCCGATATTTGCAAATGATTATTCACCTGATACGGGTAATCAAATTTGTTGGGCAGCTTGTATATTATCCATGCTTAGATATAAAAATAAAACAACAATCACTACTCCGGTCGGGTTGTATAATGCCTTAAAAGCATATTATTGTGCTCCAGATGATGACCCGCCAGAAGGAACTCATGTTTGGATACAACGTGCATTTGAACATTATGGTTATTCTATTACAGCGTACAGTATATCATCGGGTTTGACTTTCAGTAGTGTAAAGGATTGTATAGATTCTAACAAACCAATATATGCCAGTTTGAGCATTAATAGTAGTGCACTATCGGGGCATGCAGTGGTTGTGTGCGGATATTCGTGTTTTTCAAATACTGGATTAATAACGTATTATCATTATCGACTAATGGATCCTGACGCACCATCGGATTATGTAACTGTGACAGTACCTGGTACGGGAACTAATTTTACATATGGTAATTATACCGTATGGAGGAGGTATTACTATTAAACGTGAAAAAATATATGATCATGATTATTCTGGCGGTACTTTGCATTATCGGGTGCAAGGGAAAAGAGTCAGATGGGGGGAGAGATGCCTCAACTACGAATTCTGAAATGGAAGTGGGAGTTGAAGAATCCGAGACATTTTATCAAAGGGTTAGAAGAAGTTTTTGGAAGACAATTGAGGAAATTCCGGGAAATGTGGGAGAATCAGAGATTGCATTGTGCTCTCGTATTAGAAGGTTACTTCGAACACAGGAGATAGATTATCGTTCTGAGAAGCTGTTTATTTCACAGCCCTATCTTATCATAGGGAATGAAGACAATCACGAGATAGTGTGTTTTCTTTTTATGGATAGGCAATGCGTTGGTGTACTTGCTGGCCAGGGAGCCTTCTTAAATGAATACAGGTATCTTAACCTGAAAAAAGAAAGCGTGGAATTTCTAAAAAATGAATTAAGCGCCCTAACGGAATTGATGGAAAACAATATAGCGTTTTGTGTTACAACCGTACAATCGAATGTGAAGGATTTATGTATTATTCCTATGGATGTAGATAAGCGAATAATTCTAAAGAAAGTAGAAGGTGAAAATATAAAAGACGAAGAGCCTTTATTTCAAACTATTAAACTGTTTAGAGTGTATAAAGAGTATGTGGATTATTAATAAAATTTGACGGGAGTTTGGCAGAGCATCTTCTTGTTTGCAAAACCATAAAGCGGCAAGGGATATGCTGGGGATACGAGCACTACATAATGAGGCAAAAATCAGTTATCCGAACTGATTTTGAGCGTAGAGGCATCTGGTAGACATCTGATTGCGAGCGTCTTGTGGTTGAGAAGATGCAGATCTCTTCACGCTCTTTTCGGAAGACTTCGATTTTAACGACGTAATGAGCGATGAAAAAATAATAAGAAAATGGCAAAAAGCCGGGACATTTGCTCCCGGCTTTTAAAATTTATGGTGCATTTGACAAAACTGTATATAAAAAGTCGAGAAAAAAATCTCTTTATATGTTAATATAAATTTAAGAACATATTACTAAGAGGTAAAGAATACAATGGAATGGATGCCTTATGTACATGATGCATTGGAATACATTGAAGAAAACCTTCTGACTATAGAAAATTCAAGCGAAGTGGCAGAATATTTAAATATGTCGGAGATTTATCTGCAAAAAGGATTCCAGGTATTGACAGGTTATACAATTGCTGAATATATCAGAAACAGGAAACTTTATCAGGCAGCACTTGAAGTATTGGATTCTGATGAGAAACTGACTGATATAGGCCTGAAATATGGTTTTGATTCACCGGACAGTTTTACCAGGGCGTTCAGTCGATTTCATGGGATAAATCCGTCCGATATGAGAAAAACAAAGAAGGGCTGCCGTAAGTTTTTACCTTTGAAAGTGGAAATACAGGTTAAAGGCGGAAATAATACCGTCTCAAAAACAATAAAAAAATACAAATTTAAGGTTATAGGCTGTAAAAAAGAAATTCACACAGAAAATGAAAAGGAAGAACTTAAAGCCTTTAAAAAGTATGTGTATGACCGGTATGATGAAGGCAAGGCCAATGACAATGATGAATTTTCCATTGCTATGGAAGAAAATAATATCGGTGAATTCGGGATAAGAAAGAACATCGGAAAAAACAGCTTTGAATACATGATAGCCGGAAGATATGTCGGCGGTGATATACCTGAAGGTATGTGTGTTGAAGAGATACCTGAAGCAGAATGGGTAATAGTCGATTATAATGATACACCGGAAAGACTGATCACTTCCATAGAGGAGGGAAAAAAGCAGATAATATATGAAAAGGCGCTTTCTAATAAAATAGTGATTGAATGGTATGAGAATACTGAAAGAGATAAAAAAGGATTCAGAAGTGCATTATGGTATAAGGTATTAGGTAATGATGAAGAACAATGCAATGGAAGAAAAAAATTAATTGAGACGGTTATAATTGGATGTTTGAGCGTATTGCTAGCGGTTGGACTCTTTTTGTTGAGTTTTTATATACAAAAGAAAGACAGAAAACAAATAGATGATCATATGGATAGAACAATATATTCGGATGGGAGTGAGAAGTATACAGATAATGGTGATGGAAGCTTAATGGTGGATAACGTTTTACCATCTAAAAGAATGCCTTCAAAGTATTACCTTGATTTTGATGGTAATAGGTACTATTCAATTGACATGGTAGAGCATTATCCGGTAGATCCTACCAGCGTTAAGGAGTTTAGTTATTATATAGATAAAATTGTAGATTATAATGTTTCCGATGTAGGAGAAAAACTGGGAGAATGTCAGATATTACATACTGATAATGTGCCAGAATATAGTCATCTAATGCCAGAGGAGGTGTTGATATCTCGAACAATATATGAAATTGAAGGTGCTGATAAATCCTTTGCTGTTGCAGTAAAGCAAAATGCGGATGTAGAAGAATATCATGTGTTTTATAATCCGTCCTATATCCCAGAGGATTTTAAAAAGCTATTAAAGGATTCTAAGTTTTATACAAATCATATGTTTATTTCGGCATTTTTTCTGGAAAAGAATAAACAGCAAGAGAAAACAGAAGAGTTTTTTAAAGACAAAGATCATACTGTTGAAGAAGAAAATGTAAATTTATTTATTTCAGAAGAAGAGTTTGAGATGTTGATTAACGAAAATACTATTCCACTTGTGGTAATGGAAAATGAAGAAAAAAATGAAAATAGGAAGGGGGACATAACAGAAGAAGAACTTGGAGAACCGGTGTTTAGAATTTTGGTTGATTATTGGCTTTTATTACAAAAAGATTGTGTTATTGATATTTATGAAGGAGGATATATTTCTACAGATTTAGGGTATGTTAAGAGATATTTTTATGTTGGATCCGAAATAACAGAAAAGTTTCTAAAAAAGAAAAGTGCGGAGAGAACTCTTTATTTTTTAAAAAAACAACGAATGGAGAAATTGAAAAAATCAAGAGGAGGATAAGATGAAGAAGATTTTAATTATTGTGTTATTATTCGGTATGATTCTAATGACTGTGGATCCGGGAAATCCTACGAAGGCATCTTCGACGAATAGAAAAGAAATAATTTTCCTTTCTCGTGATACAACAAAGGAAGAAAACTATATGATATCATCGAAGGATAAATTAGATATGATGGCAAGCTATTTAAGGACTAATGAAGGAGTTACTGGAGAAGTAAAATTTGGTAAGCCTATTACTATCAGAAATTGTGAAGATTCCTTTTATATCCCTGTGTTTGAAGGAACTAAATGTGTTGCCATAGCCATTATTGGTGTAGATTATTATAGCGAAAATGGCGAATATTGTATGCAAATAAGCAAGTATTTTGCAGACGTTATTAATGAGCTTCCGAATGGAACATACTATTTTGAGAAGAGTTCGGAATTAGATAGTATTAGTTTAATTGGCAGAAATACTAATATAGTGGTTAATGCTGATAGATGTTTAGATTACAAAAATCAACTATCTGGGAGCAAAACAGTATATTTGAGAAATAACGAGCATGGTGTAGATATCTTGGATGAAATTGTATATAATTCTGATGACATAAGTAGGAGTGAAGTAACAGTCGATTTGTATCTAGGAAATATAATTCCTAATGGTGGTAACCAGGGATATTGCTGGTAATGTGCAGCTTGCGAAATTGGAAGATATCTGGGCGTTTATGATGATGATTTGGATAGTGCACATCAAGTTGCACATGGGACTGCACATACATTAAATGATTGTAATGGTGGAAATTTAGCTGCGGCTAATGCTGTTGTACAACATTATGCAGGGAAAACGGGGACAACAGCGGGAGCTTTGTTAGCGCATGATACTGTTATTTCTATTGCCAATCATCAACCTGTTTTTTCTGGGTGGTTAAAAACAACAACAGAAGGTCATGCTATGGTAATTACAGGATATAAATATAATCCTGATAACTATGGGTTTGGGTATCTGTTGCATGATTCAAATCAATCCTCGCAGGTATATCTAGTTTCCTCGTATAATGCAACTTATGTGGGATATTATATACCTAATTCAGGATATTACATATGGATTGAATCTTTGTATAATTGGGTAAACTCAAATTAAAAAATACGGATTTATAAGAAGAACAGATAGGGGCAAATTTTACTTGGACTTGTTCTCTGAATCAGTGGAACCGATGGAGAAAGAAAAAAGCTTCTGGACGTTTGAAATACTAAATATTTAGGAATGCATATTTTGATGTGCGGGCGGAGTATTTTCTTATTTATAAAACCATAAAGTAGCAGTGGATATGTTTTGTAAGTAACCCTTAGCATATCCTTGCGCAAGCGAAGACGGGTTTTATAATAGGAAGATACTCCGCCCGCTCAGTGTACTAAAAAAAATTAAAAAAGTACTTGCATTTTAATAAGAATCATGGTAGAATGGTTCTCGCTGTGAGTTGATAGCGTAGAAGCGTGAGGTTGCTGCAGCGTCAAAACTGCAGGTTTTCCGTGGAGCGAATGTCAAGTTTACAAAACTGACGACAAGTCACTGTACAATTGAATTTCTGCCGCGAGCAGATAAACCGTGAGTAAATCACTGTTTTTCAGCCGGGTCATCCCGGTCTTTATTATGAGAAAGAGATGAAACACACGGGTGAGTGTACAGTCGCCGCTTGTTGTACTTTCAAAAAAAGTGCGAAAAGGAGGAGACTTTTTTTATGGCAAATCAGGTAATGAGAATCACACTTAAGGCTTATGATCATCAGCTTATCGATGCTTCAGCAGCAAAGATAGTTGAGACTGTTAAGAAGACAGGTTCTAAGGTCAGCGGTCCTGTTCCGCTTCCTACTAAGAAGGAAGTTATCACAATTCTTCGTGCTGTACATAAGTACAAGGATTCAAGAGAGCAGTTCGAGCAGAGAACTCATAAGAGACTTATCGATATCGTCACACCTACCCCCAAGACAGTCGATGCTTTATCAAGACTCGAGATGCCTGCCGGTGTATATATCGATATCAAGATGAAATAATTTCTTATATATAAAGAAAGATTTCATCAACAAACACAAATTGATAGTAATCCTTTTAAGGTTTATATAGGAAAGAAACGCACCGGACAAAACCGGAAAACAGACTCCTAAAAACCATCTAGAATGAATGTGAGAACATTCCGCTGTAGATTACTATCTAGAATGACCGCAAAAGCGGTCCGCTGTAGATTACAAGGAGGAAAACAAAATGAAGAAGGCTATCTTAGCTAAGAAGGTCGGCATGACCCAGATCTTCAGTGAGGACGGAGTTTTAACTCCCGTCACAGTCCTTGAAGCCGGTCCTTGTGTAGTAACACAGGTAAAGACAGTTGAGAACGACGGCTACGAGGCAGTTCAGGTTGGCTTCGGCGAGATCAGAGAAAATCTCGTATCTAAGCCCAAGAAAGGACACTTTGCTAAAGCAGGTGTTTCGTCAAAGAGATTTCTTAAAGAGTTCAAGTTTGAGAACGCTTCTGAGTATTCTTTAGGACAGGAAATCAAAGTTGATATCTTTGCAGCAGGCGACAAGATCGATGCTACAGGTATTTCAAAGGGTAAAGGTTTCCAGGGTGCCATCAAGCGTCACGGATTATCCCGCGGACCTATGAAGCACGGTTCAAAGTACCACAGACATGCAGGTTCAAACGGTGCAGCTACTTCTCCCGGACGTGTATTTAAGGGAAAGCACATGCCCGGACAGACAGGTAATGTAAAGGTTACCGTTCAGAACCTTGAGGTAGTAAGAGTAGACCTTGACAGCAACGTAATCTTGGTTAAGGGTGCAGTACCCGGACCTAAGAAGGCTGTGGTTGTTCTGAAAGAAACAGTAAAGAAAGCAAACTAACGCTTTAAGAAAGGAGGTTACTTCAAATGGCAACAGTTAAAGTTTACAATATGGAAGGCGCTGAAGTAGGAAGCTTAGAGCTTAATGACGAAGTATTCGGCGTTGATGTAAATACACATGTAATGCATATGGCAGTTGTTTCCCAGCTTGCTAACAAGCGTCAGGGAACACAGAGCGCCAAGACACGTGCAGAAGTACGTGGCGGCGGAAGAAAGCCCTGGAGACAGAAGGGAACCGGTCAGGCAAGACAGGGTTCAACAAGATCTCCTCAGTGGAAGGGCGGCGGAGTTGTATTCGCACCCAAGCCCAGAGATTACTCCTTCAAGATGAACCGTAAGGAGAAGGCACTTGCCATCAAGTCAGCTCTTACATCAAGAGTACTTGAAAATAAATTCTTCGTATTAGATACACTTGCATTTGATGAGATCAAGACAAAGAAGATGAACGCAGTTCTTGATAACCTTAATTGTGATAAGGCACTGGTAGTACTTGACAAGAAGGATGAGAACGTAATCCTTTCCGCAAGAAACCTTCCCAATGCTACAACAGTTACATCAAACGCACTTAATGTTTATGACATCCTTAAGTTTGACAAGATGATCATCACAAAGGATGCTGTAGCTCAGATCGAGGAGGTGTACGCTTAAATGGCAGACTTAAAGTATTATGATGTGCTCTTAAAGCCCATCGTTACAGAGAAGAGCATGGCTATGCAGGCTGAAAAGAAGTATACTTTTTCAGTAAATCCCGATGCTACAAAGACACAGATCAAGGAAGCTGTTGAGAAGATGTTCAAGGACGTAAAGGTTGCTAAAGTCAACACAATGAACCTTGACGGAAAGCTTCGCCGCAGAGGAAATACAGTCGGCAGAAGATCTGAAGTAAAGAAGGCAATCGTTCAGCTTACAGCTGACAGCGCAGACATCGATCTGTTCTGATGACAAGATGCTAACTATAGGAAGCAGAGAGCTTCCTGAGAACAATATAGGAAGCAGCAAGCTTCCTGATAAAAAAGGAGAATAAAAATGGGAATCAGAAAATATAACCCCTATACACCCTCCAGAAGAAATATGACAGGATATGATTTCCAGGAGATCACAAAGACAGTTCCCGAGAAGTCACTTACCGTTACACTTAAGAAGAATTCAGGTCGTAACAATCAGGGTAAGATCACTGTAAGACATCAGGGTGGCGGATACAGAACAAAGTACAGAATTATAGATTTCAAGCGTAATAAAGACGGAATCCCTGCAACAGTTAAGGCAATCGAGTACGATCCTAACAGAACAGCAAATATCGCTCTCGTCTGCTATGCAGACGGAACAAAGTCATACATCCTTGCTCCTTCAGGACTTAAGGTTGGAGATAAGGTTATGAACGGTGAGAAAGCAGAAGCATTCGTAGGCAACTGCCTTCCTTTGAGCAATATTCCCGTTGGTGCAGAGATCCACAACATCGAGCTTTATCCCGGACGCGGCGGCCAGTTAGTTCGTGCAGCAGGAAATGCAGCACAGCTTATGGCTAAGGAAGGAAAGTACGCAATCCTTCGTCTTCCTTCAGGCGAAATGAGAATGGTTCCGATCATCTGCCGTGCAACAATCGGTGTAATCGGAAACGGCGAGCACAACCTCGTAAACATCGGTAAAGCAGGACGTAAGAGACATATGGGTATCAGACCTACCGTACGTGGTGCAGTTATGAACCCCTGCGACCATCCTCACGGTGGTGGTGAAGGTAAGAACGGAATCGGTCGTCCCGGTCCTTCAACTCCTTGGGGCAAGCCCGCTCTTGGTCTTAAGACACGTAAGAAGAATAACAAGTCTAACAAGCTGATCATTCGTCGTAAGAATGGTAAGGCTATAGCAAAGTAAGAAAGGAAGGTTGACACATGGCACGTTCATTAAAGAAGGGACCTTTTGCAGATGCACATCTGTTAAACAAGGTTGATGCAGTTGTTAAGTCGGGCGACAAGACAGTTATTAAGACTTGGTCCAGACGTTCAACAATCTTCCCTAACTTCGTTGGATTAACAATCGCTGTTTATGACGGAAGAAAGCATATCCCGGTATACGTTACAGAGGATATGGTTGGACATAAGCTTGGTGAGTTCGTAGCTACCAGAACCTATAAGGGACATGGCAAGGACGAGAAGAAGTCAGGCAAGAAGTGATAAATCGTCATCGCAAAGCGATGATGACAATCGGTTACCTATAGAGTGCAGCTTAAATTGCTGCAGGAAGATATACAAGCGGAGTGCCGCTTAAGATTAGGAGGATAAAATCCATGGCAAAAGGTCATAGATCCCAGATTAAACGTGAGAGAAACGAACAGAAGGATACACGTCCTTCAGCAAAGCTCTCATTCGCCAGAGTATCCGTACAGAAGGCCTGCTTCGTTCTTGATGCCATCAGAGGCAAGAGCGTAACAGAGGCTCTCGGTATCCTGGCTTATAACCCCAGATACGCTTCATCAGTTATCGAGAAGCTGTTAAAGAGTGCTGTAGCAAATGCCGAGAACAACAACGGCATGGATGCATCAAAGCTCTTTGTTGAGGAGTGCTACGCAAACTGCGCACCCACGATCAAGAGATTCCATCCCAGAGCACAGGGCAGAGCTTATCATATCTTAAAGAGATGCAGTCACATCACAGTAGTGCTTAATGAAAAATAATCCAAGAGAAAGGAGCTAACATTTTATGGGACAGAAAGTAAATCCCCATGGTTTAAGAGTCGGAGTTATCGCTGATTGGGATTCCAATTGGTATGCTGAGAGCGATTTCGCTGATAATCTTGTGGAAGATTACAATATCAGAAAGTTTTTAAAGAAAAAGTTATACAGCTCAAGTGTTTCAAGGATTGAAATTGAGCGTGCTGCAGATAAGGTTAAGGTTACGGTTCATACAGCTAAGCCCGGTATGGTTATCGGAAAAGGCGGAGAGGGAATCGAGAAGCTTAAGGCAGAGGTTGCTAAGCTTACAAAGGGTAAGCTCAACCTTGAGATCAAAGAGATCAAGAGACCTGACGGAAACGCTCAGCTCGTTGCAGAGTCTATAGCTCAGCAGCTTGAGAACCGTGTTTCCTTCAGACGTGCTATGAAGAGCACAATGTCCAGAACAATGAAGTCCGGTGCTAAGGGTATCAAGACATCATGTTCAGGCCGTTTAGGCGGAGCAGATATGGCTCGTACAGAGTTCTACAGCGAGGGTACTATCCCGCTTCAGACACTCCGTGCCGATATCGATTACGGATTTGCAGAGGCAGACACCACTTATGGTAAGGTCGGCGTTAAGGTATGGATCTATCATGGTGAGGTACTTCCTTCCAGAAAGAATTCTGACAAGAAGCAGAAGGAAAACAAGGAAGGCAAGGAAGGGAGCGTGAAGTAATATGTTAATGCCCAAGAGAGTAAAACATAGAAAGCAGTTCCGCGGTACTATGAGAGGAAAGGCTTTAAGAGGAAATACATTAGCATACGGCGATTTTGGTCTTGTAGCTACAGAGCCTGCATGGATCAAGTCAAACCAGATTGAAGCAGCCCGTGTTGCTATGACCCGTTACATTAAGCGTGGCGGCCAGGTTTGGATCAAGATCTTCCCTGACAAGCCTGTTACCACAAAGCCCGCTGAAACCCGTATGGGTTCCGGTAAAGGAACAACAGAGTACTGGGTAGCAGTAGTTAAGCCCGGTCGTGTAATGTTTGAGATTGCCGGTGTTAGTGAAGAGATCGCTAAAGAAGCATTACGTCTTGCTATGCATAAGCTTCCCGTTAAGTGTAAGATCGCATCCAAGGCAGACTTAGAAGGAGGTGCCGGCAGTGAAGAGTAAGAGTTATGTTGAGGACCTTAGAAAAAAGTCCGAATCAGAGTTAAATGATGAATTAGTAGCTGCTAAGAAGGAACTTTTCAACTTAAGATTCCAAAATGCAACTAATCAGTTAGAGAACACAAGCAGAATCGCAGAAGTAAAGAGAAACATTGCCAGAATCAACACCTGCCTTACAGCTGCAAAGAACCAGTAATACAGGTGCGGAAAGGAGAAAACTGTGGAAAGAAATCTTAGAAAAGTTCGTACCGGTAAGGTAATAAGCGATAAAATGGATAAGACGATCGTTGTAGCAGTAGTTGATAACGTAAGGCATCCTCTTTACAATAAGATCGTTAAGAGAACATACAAGTTAAAGGCTCATGATGAGAATAATGAGTGCAAGATCGGCGACAGAGTAAAGGTTATGGAGACCAGACCTCTTTCAAAGGATAAGAGATGGAGACTTGTTGAGATTATTGAGAAGGCTAAATAAGCTTTAGGAAGGAGTTAACATGATTCAATCTGAATCTAGACTGCGTGTTGCCGATAATACTGGAGCAAAGGAACTCCTTTGCATCCGTGTAATGGGTGGTTCAACCAGAAGATATGCTAATATCGGCGATACAATAATCGCATCTGTTAAAGACGCAACACCCGGCGGAGTTGTAAAGAAGGGTGATGTTGTAAAGGCTGTTGTTGTACGTACCGTTAAGGGCGCACATCGTAAAGACGGTTCATATATCAGATTTGATGAGAACGCAGCAGTTATCATCAAGGATGATCTTACACCTAAGGGAACACGTATTTTTGGACCCGTAGCCAGAGAGCTTAGAGAGAAGCAGTTCATGAAGATCGTTTCTCTTGCTCCTGAAGTATTATAAGTAAGGAGGAACCGTATAATGTTAAAGATTAAGAAGGGCGACACAGTTAGAGTGATCGCCGGCAAAGATAAGGGCAAAGATGGCAAGGTTCTGAAAGTAGTTGATGGAAAGCGTGTTATCATTGAGGGCTGTAATCAGGTAACAAAGCATACAAAGCCCAGCCAGGATAACCCTAAGGGTGGTATCATCCAGAAGGAAGCACCTGTTGATATTTCTAACGTTATGTACATCTACAAGGGTAAGCCCACCAGAGTTGGCTTCAAGTTCGTTGACGGCAAAAAGGTTCGTTTTGCTAAGTCTACAGGTGATGTCATCGACTAATCAGAATAGGAGGAAAAGACTTTGGCTCGTTTAAAAGATTTTTATTTTGAAACAGTTAGGGACGCTATGGTTAAAAAGTTCGGTTACAAGAACCCCATGGAGATCCCGAAGATCGAAAAGATCGTTGTTAATATGGGCGTTGGTGAAGCAAAAGAGAATATCAAGGCTTTAGAGTCAGCTGTTAAGGATATGGAGATCATCACCGGACAGAAGGCAGTTATCACCAAGGCTAAGAAGTCTATAGCAAACTTCAAGATTCGTGAAGGCGTTTCTATCGGTTGCAAGACTACCCTCCGCGGCGACAAGATGTATGAGTTCATGGACAGACTTATCAATCTTTCACTTCCCCGAGTACGTGACTTCAGAGGCGTTAACCCTAACGCATTTGACGGAAGAGGAAACTACTCACTTGGTATCAAGGAGCAGCTTGTGTTCCCCGAGATCGAGTACGATAAGGTTGACAAGGTAAGAGGTATGGACGTATGTTTCGTTACAACGGCTAAGACTGATGAGGAAGCTCGTGAGCTTCTTAAGTTATTCAGCATGCCGTTCGCTAAGTAAGGAGGATTTTATGGCAAAATTATCAATGAAATTAAAGCAGCAGCGTCCTGCAAAATTCTCTACCAGAGCTTACACTCGTTGCAGAATCTGCGGACGTCCTCATGCAGTTTTACGTAAGTACGGTATTTGCAGAATCTGCTTCCGTGAATTAGCATACAATGGACAGATACCCGGCGTTAAGAAAGCAAGCTGGTAAGAAGGAGGAAAAGTACAATGATGAACAGCGATCCTATTGCAGATATGCTTACTAGAATCCGTAATGCAAATACTGCAAAGCATGACACAGTAGATGTTCCCGCATCAAAGATGAAGGTTTCCATCGCTAACATTCTTCTTTCAGAAGGCTATATCAAGAGCTTTGAGCTTGTTGATGCCGGAACATTTAAGAATATCCACATTACTTTAAAGTATGGCAAGGATAAGAATGATAAGGTTCTTACAGGATTAAAGAGAATCTCTAAGCCCGGTCTTAGAGTATACGCTAACGTTGAGGATCTTCCCAAGGTTTTAGGCGGCTTAGGAACAGCTATCATTTCTACAAACAAGGGTGTTATCACCGACAAAGAAGCACGTAAGGAAAACGTAGGCGGCGAAGTTCTGTGTTTCGTGTGGTAAACGCTTTAGTGAGTAATCAAACATAATACGCAAGCTTGCTTGCAGGATTATGTGAGATTACGAACGGTGCCCTCCATGAATATCGGAGCGGAGCAATCGAAAAGCGTTTAGCCAACAGAACTTATTCCACGTTATATATAACAAATTAGGAGGTACGGGCATGTCACGTATAGGTAAGATGCCAATCGCTATACCTGCAGGTGTTACTGTAGATGTAGCAGAAAATAATACGATTACCGTTAAGGGACCTAAGGGTACTCTTTCAAGAGTCCTTTCACCCGACATGGAGATCAAGGTTGAAGGTGCTGAGATCGTAGTTAACAGACCTAACGACCTTAAGAGAAATAAGTCACTTCACGGACTTACAAGAACTCTTATCAATAATATGGTTATAGGTGTTACACAGGGTTATGAGAAGTCACTTGAGATCAACGGTGTTGGTTACAAGGCAGCTAAGGAAGGCAAGAAGCTGGTTTTAAGCCTTGGTTACTCACATCCTGTTAACATGATGGATCCCGAAGGTATTGAGTCTTCAGTTGATAACAACAAGATCATTATCAAGGGTATAGACAAAGAAAAAGTTGGTCAGTACGCAGCTGAGATCAGAGACAAGAGAAGACCTGAGCCTTATAAGGGCAAGGGTATCAAGTACTCTGACGAAGTAATCAGACGTAAGGCCGGCAAGACAGGAAAGAAGTAAGGAGGAGCGCATAAATGTTTAAGAAAGAAAGTAGAACAAAAATTCGTGAAAAGAAACATATGAAAGTTCGTAATCGTTTCTCCGGTACAGCTGAAAGACCTCGTCTTGCAGTGTTCAGAAGTAATGAGCATATGTATGCACAGATCATCGACGATACTGTTGGAAACACATTAGTTGCTGCATCAACGGTTGAGAAGGATGTTAAGGCAGAACTTGAACATACAAATACTGTTGAAGCTGCTTCCTATCTCGGAAAAGTAATTGCTGAAAGAGCACTTGATAAGGGAATCAAGACAGTTGTATTTGACCGTGGCGGTTTCATATATCAGGGCAAGGTCCAGGCTTTAGCTGAGGCAGCTAGAGAAGCCGGACTTGAATTCTAAGAGGAGGAGACAGATGAAACGTTCAATAATTGATACCACAGGCATGGAATTAGAAGATAAAGTAGTTGCCATCAAGCGTGTCACCAAGGTTGTTAAGGGTGGACGTAACATGAGATTCTCTGCACTTGTAGTTGTAGGTGACAAGAAGGGTCACGTTGGTGCAGGTCTCGGCAAGGCAGCTGAAATACCTGAAGCTATCCGCAAGGGAAAGGAAGCAGCCATGAAGCATATGATCGAGCTTCCTCTTGATGAAAACGGAAGTGTTCCTCATGATTTTATCGGCAAGTTCGGTTCAGCTACTGTTCTTATGAAGAGAAGCCCCGAAGGTACCGGTATCATTGCCGGAGGTCCTGTTCGTAACGTATTAGAGCTTGCAGGATTCAAGAACATTCGTACAAAATCACTTGGTTCAAACAATAAGCAGAACGTAGTGCTTGCCACGATCGACGGCTTAAGTCAGTTAAAGACACCTGAAGAGGTTGCAGCTGCTCGCGGAATCAGTATGGAAGAGCTTATGGCTTGAAAATAAGGAGGATATCATGGCAGATAAAATTAAAGTTACACTCGTAAAATCTACTATTAGTGCCCTTCCCAAGCATAAGAAGACTGTTGAAGCTTTAGGCTTAGGTAAGCTTAATTCTTCAAACGAGCTTCCGAACAACGAGGCTGTTAAGGGAATGATTTTCCAGGTTAAGCATCTGGTTAAGGTAGAAGAAATCTAATCGATAAAATAACCGGATGATGATCCGTTATATCGGAAAGGAGAACATAATGAATTTAACAGATTTAAGACCTGCCGAGGGTTCTGTAAAGAGCAATAACTTCCGTAAAGGCAGAGGTCATGCTTCAGGAAACGGCAAGACAGCAGGTTATGGTCATAAAGGTCAGAAGGCTCGTTCCGGTCGTCCGAGAGCAGGATTCGAAGGTGGACAGAATCCTCTTTTCAGAAGACTTCCCAAGAGAGGCTTCAACTGCAGAAATACTAAGGAAATAATCACAATTAATATCAGCATGCTTGAGAAGCGTTATGAGGACGGCGCTGATGTTACTATCGAGAGTCTTATGGATGTTGGTCTTATCACCAATCCTAAGGATGGAGTAAAAATACTTGGGAATGGAGAATTAACCAAGAAGCTCAATGTAAAGGTTAACGCTTTCAGCGCTACCGCTAAGGAAAAGATTGAAGCACTTGGTGGAAAAGCCGAGGTGATCTGATATGTTTAAAACGATCATCAATGCATTCAAGATCAAGGAAATAAGATCAAGATTGCTGTTTACTCTGGCATGTCTGGTTGTAGTAAGAATCGGTTCCAACATTACCGTTCCTGCTATCGACAGCACCATGCTTAAGGATTGGGCTGACAATCAGTTGACACAGGGTCTTCTTGCTACCCTTACAGGTGGTGCTCTTTCGACTCTTTCCATTTTTGCACTGAGCATCTCTCCCTACATTAATGCGGAGATCATCATGCAGCTCTTAACCATCGCAATTCCGAAGTTAGAGGAAATGCAGAAGGATGGTGAGGATGGAAGACAGAAGATCCAGAAGATCTCAAGATATCTTACTGTAGTTCTTGCTCTTATCGAGTCAACAGCTATGGCGATCAGCTTCGGAAGAAGCGGATATTTTGTAAGCCACACCAATTCGTTTACCGAAGTGGCTACAGTAGCACTTGCATTCACAGCCGGCACCGTATTTCTTATGTGGCTTGGTGACAAGATCACAGAGAAGGGTGTTGGAAACGGTATATCGGTCATCCTGTTGATCAATATCGTATCCCGTCTTCCTCAGGATATCAATACCCTGGTTACCAAGTTCGTTCTCGGACAGGGCAATGAGTCCAGAAGCGGCGCAAATGCAGTTGTATGGGGCATCATCAGTGCAGCCATCATCATCGCGATCATCGTAGGTATGGTAGCACTTATCGTTCTTCTTCAGGATGCTGAAAGAAGAATACCCGTACAGTACACCAGAAAGATCGTAGGACGTAAACAGGTCGGCGGACAGGGATCAAGCATCCCCATGAAGGTTAACACCTCAGGCGTACTCCCCGTAATCTTTGCTATGTCCATACTTCAGTTCCCCATCATCATTGCTTCGTTCTTTGGTGCTAAGGGAATGAGGGAGAACGGAACATTCGGCAACAAGCTTCTGTATCTGATCGATCAGAACAACTGGTTCCATCTTACTCCCGAAGGAGAGTTCAAATATACTCTCGGTGTGATCATATACATCGCACTTATCCTGTTCTTCGCATATTTCTATACAGCTGTTTCATTCAACCCTATAGAGATATCGAACAACTTAAAGAAGCAGGGCGGATTTATCCCCGGTATCAGACCCGGAAAGCCTACTTCGGATTACCTTACACAGATACTTAACAGGGTAATCTTTATCGGAGCTATAGCACTTAGCATAGTTGCTGTACTTCCTATATTCTTTACAGGAATATTCAATGCAAATGTTTCATTTGCAGCAACCTCTATCATAATCGTTGTAGGTGTTATCCTTGAGACTATGAAGCAGGTTGAGTCAATGATGGCAGTACGTCATTATAAGGGATTCCTGGATAATTAATTGATCTTTATTGCCGGCGGAGATTTTTCTTCGCCGGCTTTAGAAGTCATTATACCGCACGGTGTTTCCGAACAATTTTTCCGTTCGGATACAGCTTGGAGTATAATGGATTTTAAGGAGAACTTATATGAAAATAGTTATGTTGGGAGCTCCCGGCGCAGGCAAGGGAACTCAGGCAAAAATGATAGCAGCAAAGTATGATATTCCCCATATTTCCACAGGAGATATCTTCAGGGCAAACATCAAGGAAGGTACAGAACTTGGCAGAAAGGCTAAGGAGTACATGGATCAGGGTCAGCTCGTTCCCGATTCACTTACCCTTGAACTTATCATGGACAGATTCAGCAAGGCTGACTGTGCAAACGGATATGTACTTGACGGTTTCCCCAGAACTATACCTCAGGCAGAAGCTTTAACAAAGGCTCTTACCGAAAAGGGAGACAAGATTGATTTCGCGATCAACGTAGATGTTCCCGATGAGAATATCATCAACAGAATGTCAGGAAGACGCTGCTGCTTAAAGTGCGGCGGAACCTTCCACGTAAAGTATAACCCTCCCAAAGAGGAAGGTATCTGTGACCTGTGCGGTGCAGAGCTTGTTATCCGTGATGATGACAAGCCTGAGATCGTTAAGAAGAGACTTGTTGCTTATCATGAGCAGACACAGCCCCTTATCGATTACTACGCAAAGGAAGGCGTGCTGCAGAACGTTGACGGTACCGTTGATGTTGATGTGGTATTTAATAACATAGTAAATATACTCAGTAAATAATAATTGACATAACATTTGGCGGATGTTAGATTAGGAGATAAAAGATGGCGATCACTATTAAATCGGAGCGCGAGATCGAACTCATGCGCGAAGCCGGTAAGATTTTATCAAAGGTACATGACATACTTGCCAAAGAAGTAAAGCCCGGTGTTTCTACCTGGCATATTGACAAGGTTGGAAAAGAAGCTATATACGATTTCGGATGCAAGCCGTCCTTCTTAGGATATGACGGATATCCCGCATCGATATGTGTTTCGGTTAATGACGAAGTAATACACGGTATCCCCAGCAAGACAAGGATACTTAAAGAAGGCGATATCGTAAGCTTGGATGCAGGTGTAATATATAAGGGGTACCAGTCGGATGCGGCACGTACACATGCCTGCGGCGAGATATCGGCCAGAGCAAAGGAACTTATCGAAGTTACACGTCAGAGTTTCTTCGAGGGTATAAAGTTCGCGAGGGAAGGAAATCATCTTTTTGATATTTCCGCAGCGGTTGAAGACTGTGTTACACCTCACGGATTTACATGTGTAAGGGATTTTGTGGGACACGGCATCGGAACAGAGATGCATGAGGAACCCCAGATCCCCAACTATCATCAGAAAAGACGCGGTCCCAAGCTTTATGCCGGCATGACTCTTGCCATAGAGCCCATGGTCAATATCGGCAGACCCGATGTAGTCTGGATGGATGATGACTGGACCATAGTGACCGAGGACGGTTCACTTTCGGCCCACTATGAAAATACGATACTCATAACAAAGGGAGATCCCGAGATACTTTCTCTCGTTCCTCCCAGCACACTTTAATTAGGAGATAATGAATGTCTAAAGCAGATGTAGTTGAAATTGAAGGTACTGTAGTTGAAAAATTACCGAATACCATGTTTCAGGTAGAACTTGAGAACGGTCACAGGGTACTTGCTCATATCAGCGGCAAACTGAGAATGAATTTTATCAAGATCGTTCCCGGCGACAAAGTAACATTAGAGCTTTCACCTTATGATCTTACCAAGGGAAGGATCATCTGGAGAGATAAATAATTGCATTCAAAATAAAAAAAGTCTTTGACAATTGATTTTTTTTATGATAATATCAATCTGTTGGACTTTTTTGAAAGGAGTGAAGATTATGAAGGTTAGATCTTCGGTTAAACCAATTTGCGAAAAGTGCAAAGTAATCAGGAGAAAGGGAGCCATCAGAATTATCTGTGAGAATCCCAAACACAAGCAGAGACAGGGTTGATATCATATTGAAAACAGAATATAGATAGCACATGCTTTCTGCGTTATTACATCTACGGATGTAATGATATTGTAGGCAATGATTCGTGAGAATCTGTTGCTTAAGTGCGGAATGTCATCATCATTCCGGCTTTCGTGTGTGTACACGATACAATTTAAAGCGGCTGAATGTCTGTCGAAAGACAGACGGTGGCATACTGCCCGTAAGAGGAGAAGTATGCTTTGGTTCATGCCGGTTTAAGACCGGCTTATATTTTTTTATACGGAGGTGCAAAAGCGCGTATGGCTCGTATCAGTGGTGTTGATTTACCAAGAGATAAGCGTGTAGAAATCGGCCTTACCTATATTTACGGTATTGGCAGAGTTAGTTCAAACAAGATTTTGGACAAGGCTAATGTTAATCCGGACACTAGAGTCCGCGATCTCACAGACGACGAAGTAGCCAGAATTCGTGACATCGTAGATGCAGAATACATGGTAGAAGGTGACTTAAGACGTGAGACAGCTCTTAACATCAAGAGATTACAGGAAATCGGATGTTACAGAGGTATCCGTCACAGAAAGGGTCTCCCTGTCCGTGGCCAGAATACCAAAAATAATGCCAGAACTCGCAAGGGACCCAGACGTACCGTTGCGAACAAGAAGAAATAATTAGGAGGAAGGCTTAAAATGGCAGCAAAAGCAACAGCTAAAAAAGTCACAAAGAAGCGTGTTAAGAAAAATATTGACCGTGGACAAGCACATATCCAGTCATCATTTAACAATACGATAGTTACTCTTACTGACGCTCAGGGAAATGCTATTTCATGGGCAAGTGCAGGCGGATTAGGTTTCAGAGGCTCAAAGAAGTCTACTCCCTACGCAGCACAGATGGCAGCTGAGACTGCAGCTAAGGCAGCAGTAGTTCATGGCTTAAAGTCAGTAGATGTTATGGTTAAAGGTCCCGGATCGGGCCGTGAGGCAGCAATCCGTGCATTACAGGCATGCGGTATCGAAGTAACAAGTATCAAGGATGTTACTCCCGTTCCTCATAACGGATGCAGACCGCCCAAGCGCAGAAGAGTATAATAGGAGGTATATAAAGACATGGCTAGAGATATGGGTCCCGTATTAAAGAAGTGCAGATCTCTTGGAATCGAGCCCGGTTTCCTCGGAATCGATAAGAAGTCAAACAGGACTTTCGCAAGAGCAGGCAAGAAGGTTAGTGAATACGGATTACAGTTAAAAGAAAAGCAGAAGGCTAAGTTTATATATGGCGTACTTGAGAAGCCTTTCAGAAATATGTTCGCTAAGGCTGAGAAGATGAGAACAGGTACAGCAGGTGAGAACCTTATGATTCTCCTCGAGATGAGACTGGACAATGTTCTTTTCCGTCTCGGTATCGGCAGGACCAGAAGAGAGTCAAGACAGATCGTTGATCACAGACATGTTCTGGTAAACGGCAAGTGTGTAAATATTCCTTCATACACTGTTAAGGCCGGAGATGTTATCTCTATTAAGGAGAAGTTTAAGTCAGCTCAGAGATATAAGGATATCCTTGAAGTAACCGGATCACGTTTAGTTCCGGCATGGCTTGAGGCAGATCATGAGAACCTTACAGGAACAGTTAAGGAAGTTCCTTCAAGGGATCAGATCGATGTACCCGTAAATGAGATGCTTATCGTCGAGTTATACTCCAAATAATAGAATAAAGGAGGGTTCAAGTAAATGTTCGGTTTTGAAACGCCATCACTTGAAATTACAGAAATTTCTGAGGACAAGAAATATGGTCGCTTTGTTGTTGAACCGTTGGAAAGAGGTTATGGTATTACCCTCGGCAATTCTTTAAGAAGAATAATGCTTTCTTCACTTCCCGGAGCTGCAGTAAGCAGCATCAAGATTCCCGGAGTCGTTCATGAGTTCTGCGGAATCCCCGGTGTTAAGGAAGATGTTACCGAGATCATAATGAATATCAAGAACCTTGCTATAAAGAATAACAGCACAACAGATGAACCCAAGAAGGCTTATATTGATTTCGAAGGCGAAGGAGTTGTTACAGCCGGAGATATCCATGCTGATTCGGATATTGAGATTTTAAATCCCGATCAGGTTATTGCTACATTAAGCGGCGGAGTTGATTCCCGTCTTGAGATTGAAATGACTATCACCAAGGGAAGAGGATATATCAGCGCAGATAAGAATAAGAGCGCAGATCTTCCTATCGGAGTTATCGCGATCGATTCCATCTATACACCTGTTGAGCGTGTCAACATGAGTGTTGAGAACACCCGTGTAGGTCAGGTTACTGACTATGATAAGCTTACACTTGATGTTTGGACAAAGGGTACCATCACTCCCGATGAGGCAGTCAGTCTTTCAGCTAAGGTTCTTAGCGAGCACTTAAAGACCTTTATCGATATTTCAGATAAGGGACGCGAGGCAGTAGTTATCGAGCCTAAGAAGGAAGAAGGAACTGTAGCAGCAGCATGTGAAATCAATATTGATGAACTGGAACTTTCGGTTCGTTCATATAATTGTCTTAAGCGTGCAGGAATCAATACTGTTGGTGAGCTTGTTAACAAGACAGCTGAGGATATGATGAAAGTTCGTAACCTCGGTAGAAAGTCACTTGACGAGGTTCTTGCCAAGCTGAAAGAACTTGGTTTATCACTTAAAGAAAGTGAAGAATAATTAGAAATGTTACTAGAATTTAGGAGGAAATAGACATGGCCGGCTATAGAAAACTTGGAAGAACTGCTAGTCAGAGAAAAGCTCTTTTAAGAAATCAGGTTTCCAATCTTCTCTATCACGGAAAGATCAGAACTACCGATACCAAAGCTAAAGAGATCCGCAGAATCGCAGAGAGCTTCATCGCTTTGGCAGTTAAGGAAAGAGATAATTATGATACAGTTACCGTAACTTCTAAGGTTGCCCGCAAGGATATGAACGGCGGCAGAGTAAAGGAAGAAGTTGACGGAAAGAAAGTAACCGTATTTGACAATGTTGAGAAGGAGATCAAGAAGGATAAGCCTTCAAGACTTGCTGCAAGAAGAAAGATGAATGCATTCCTTTATGATGTTACCGAGGTTCCTGCAGAGGCATCAGGTAAGAAGAAGGGTACAAAGAAGATCAATCTTGCTGACAAGCTTTTCAACGACATCGCTCCTAAGTATGCTAACCGCAACGGTGGATATACACGTATCGTTAAGATCGGTCCCCGTAAGGGTGATGCTGCTATGGAAGTTCTTATTGAGCTTGTATAATACGCGTAAAAATATTGGGGTTGTCGCTTAATTGCGGTGACCCCATCTTTTTTATATCGCAATTAGAGGGCTCTGCCCGGGCAGCATCCCGGACGAGATTGCCACAAAAGGCAATTCGTCCCGGGAGCATACCCGTCACGAGCCCTTATTATCTGTCTGATATTATCCTTGTTACCCAACAACAGACCTCAGATACAGCCTTAACTTATGTAAAGGATACGACAGACCGTAGTGTCTCTTTAACAATCTCATTATGCGGTCCTTGGTATCTGTAAGCCTACTATGCTTTTCATCTGTAACATCCGCGCTTCCATAGATGACACTTTCATAATCGGATATAAATGTCGTATCGCGGAATTTCTCCGCATATTCCTCAAAGCCTGCATCTACGGCATCTTTATATAGTACCTCACATGCTTTTGATGCAAACTCCGATAGTGTTTCACCGGGTTCTAAGCTAAGTTTAAACTCTTTAAGTATCTGCATGATATTCTTAAAATCAGCAACATAGCGCCTTTCGGGGGTCATTTTCTTTCTCTTTATAAAGTTGGCCAGTATGGTCGCCGCGATCAAAAGGATAATGCTTAAAAGAATGGTTGCGGCTATTATGAGGATGACCAGACCTGAAATACGGCTTTCATCATGTTCATCCGTATATTCTTCATCTGCCACAAGTTCAGGCTCTTCGGGTATCACACCTGAGAAATCAAAAGCATCGTCATCAAAATCGGAATACTTGCTGTACATGCTCATCCAGCCGGTATAACGCTCGGTCTGCATACCGGGAGTGGGCTCAAAGGATATCCAGCCTTTTCCTTCAAAGTAGACCTCCGGCCAGGAGTGACCGTAGGAATTGTATACGGGCAATGTGGTAAGTGACTGTCCCGGAACCTTGAAGCCGTGTACTATACGTGCCGGGTATCCTAAAGCGCGGGCCAGCAGACAGAAGGCTGTAGCGTAGTGAACACAGTAACCGGCCTGTTTTTCTATGATAAAGTAGTTCAGGAAATCTCCTTCAGTCTTTACATAAGAAGGAAGCTCACCGTCACTTAAGGTATATTTCATGAGAGAAAGTGCATATTCAAGCTTTCGCAGCTTCTCGTAGTCGCTTTCAGAGTCCTTCGTTACTTCCTCGAGCCAGTCGGCTACCGACTGCCGTATCTCGGGAGTTGATGTGTAGTTTGTCTTTACATAATCCCTGTATGCGAGGAGGTCTTCAAAGGTAAGATAGGAGTATGCCTGATTGTAGTATCTTTTCTTAGTCTGTTCGAATGCTTCACGATCATCTGTTATGGGAGTCGTGATATAAGCCTTAAAAGCCTTACCTATATAATTTACCATAAGGAAATCCATACGGTATTCGGTTCCGTAAGTTTTCACGTTGTTAAACAGAAGATGCTCGTCCTTATAATGGAGTTCGCTGTTTAATTCATCCGACATAAGGATCACATTCTTTGCCGGGGTAAAGAGTATATCCGACGTGAAATCAAGATAGCGTATCTTTACCGAATTGCTTCTGGTGATGCTGCTTTGAGCCAGAGAATCGAATATCTCTATACCGTAGTAGGTCTCAAACGCATCGATTGAAGAGTAATCTTTATCAGAGACCACGGTGTTGGACCACTTTCCGTCACTAAAGGTATTGAAAACCTCACCTTTAAGATACATCCTGCCGTATACGGGATTCTGAAGCGTAATCTCGATTACCTTAGAAGCATCTTCGGTACTGTTATCATATGTCATTACTTTAGAATATCCGAAGTTTATGGAAAATCCCTGTTTTTCTTTAGTACTTGAGAATTTAAGCGAAATATCATGCAGGATCTCATTGATCTTGTCTACCGCATTTTCGTAGAGCCTTACTGCCCAGTCCCAGTTTATCGGCTTATCGGATTTCGGGAGAGCCGCCAGACTTATAGGAAGTACCAATAGGAATGGCATAAGGAATGCCATATAGCTCCTGGTCCTTTTGGCATCCCCTCTTTTCAGGCGGTTCCTTATGAACCTGACGATAAAGCAGGCTATATAAAAGAAAGCAAATGCGGGGGATGCTTCCTGCGGGTCAGTCCCGTTTATGGTAAGGACCAGATAATAGATGATAAAACCTGCCGCCACTAAAAGGTTTACTACGGGGAAGGCATCGGCTATCAGGAATACGATAAAAGCAACGGTCGTGATGATAAAGATCTTTAATATATTGCTGTTTAACAGAAGTTCCAGATCTTCACTGCTTATAAAGAACGAAACCGCCACGGATACCAGGATAACCGCAGGTATCAGATAGAACTTTATTTTATGGTAGAGCACAAGAAAGGCATTCAAAAACAAGCTTATAAGCAATGTGAGCAATACGTTGCCCTTGATTATAAGCTCCGGATCGAGAAAATCATATATTTCAAGAAAGAGAAGGAGAGCCAGTGCCGAGGTTAATATAAACCGGTATATGGCATCCGTTAGTTCTTCTTTAAGTGACATTTCAAGCTCCGTTTCCAAATTATACTCTTTATTACAATATCTGTGTAAGGTCATCCTCAGGATGCACGGTTATCACTTTGATGTCCGGCATCTGAAGTATATTCCCGGTTTCGGGGGAGTAGCTTACATAGTAAACTATCACCTTTATCCCGAGATTTGAAAGTGCATAAAGCCGTTTGTTTACTTCCGCATCGATTGCAGTGATTATGAGAAATGCTATCATGCAATCCGAAAAAGCACCCATTTCCGTACATATCCCAAGTGCTTCTGCGGTGTTTTCATCTTCCCTGAACTTTATCGAGGAGAGTTTCTGTACAGTCTGCTCGATATCCTGGGGAGAGGAACATACGTGGGACAGAGGACCTGCCTGGTCATAATAAACGGCTGTGGGTATCGAGAATGAAGCAAAATAATTCGTAAGAGCCAATGCTGCTTCGAGACTCTTGTTTTCCAAAGGGATAAAGACATATTCGTCCTTACTCATACGTTTGGTATCAAGGAAAACAGTTATTCCGCGTTTCTGTTCTCCATAGGTCAGCCTGCTTTTAAGCTTTCCTGTTTTGGCTGAAAGCTTCCAGTGTATGCCTTTTTGCGGGTCACCGGGAGTGTACTCACGTACAGCCGCATCATAATCGGTATTAAGTTTTGTGTTCTCTCGGTGGGCAGTAAGGGATATATCCGGGAAGCTCTTAGGCTGCTCTATCTTTACGATCCTCGGGAATATGCGGACGCCCAGAGGTTCGGGCACTTTATACGTTATCCTGAAAAGTCTTAAGAAGTCCACGATAGTTATGGCTTTTATGCCGGTATTGTATTCTCCTTTATACCGGCAGATGAGAGTGCCGTCGTATCTGACACTTTCACCGGGCAGCAGCTCGTAGCTGTCTTTGGAGTCCGTCTCAAGTCCGTCTATATAAGAAAAAGTGGAGTACATGCTGATACTGATGTGGCAGAAGTTGAGCAGGTATTCGTTTTTCAGCACGAAGTAATATGATACCGGCTCATACGCAGTGATGTGCTTGGAACCTAATACCTGGTAAAGCTTAAAATAGGCATAGACTACAAGGAGATATATAAGAGCAATGGGGGCTATGAGCAAAAGTCCGAACAGAAGGGTATAAGTGACCGGACCGCCCCGGAAGCTTGCAAGCACCAGGGCAGCCACGCACATTATTATATATATAAGTCTGTTCAGTTTCAGGCTCTTGGTCATAGTTTCCGGTCCCCTAAGTTATATATGTTTCAAGGAATATCCCCTAAGTCTTCCCCTTAAAGGGGAAGGTGGCTGCTTTAGCAGCCGGATGAGGTGTATCCAGTCCGTGACGATCAAGTGCTCACAGGCACCTCAACAGATGCGATAAGTGTCCTTAAGATCACCTCAGGATTCTCATGCGCCATCCTGGCTTCTACGGACAGAGGCATCCTGTGGAGCAGCACGGGGATATACAGCTGTTTGATATCATCCGGCTTTACAAAATCCCTGCCGTTCATGAGAGCCAAAGCCTGGGCAGCCCTTATAAGAGCAAGCATAGCCCTTGGGCTTGCACCTGTCATGAAATGGGAGTCGTTCCTTGTAGCGGTGATGATATTGTGGACATATTCGATTATGTTTTCTTTTACGATTACCTTTTTTACCATATCCTGAAGCTCTTCGATATCCTTCATATCGCATATGCTCTCTAACTTTTCAGTGGTCCTTTCATTTAAGAACATATCCGCGAGCTTTATCTCATTTTCCTTTGAGGGATATCCTAAGGAAAGCTTCATCATAAATCTGTCAAGCTGCGCTTCCGGCAGGGGATAAGTACCTGCGAACTCAATGGGGTTCTGGGTGGCGATGACCATAAAAATACCCTCTATGGGGTGTGTAGTACCGTCCACCGTCACCTTTTTCTCCTGCATGGCTTCAAGAAGCGCGGACTGGGTCTTGGGAGGAGTACGGTTGATCTCATCGGCTAAGAAAATATTGCTCATAACAGGACCGGGACGATAGTCGAAGGCCTTTGTAGCCGTATTATATATGGTAAGACCCGTGATATCGGAAGGCAGAGTATCGGGTGAAAATGATACACGTCCGAAGCTGCAGTTAACAGTATGCGCAAGCGAGAGCGCAAGGGTGGTCTTTCCTACTCCCGGTACATCTTCTAAGAGAAGGTGTCCGCCTGAGAGCAGACAGCATATCACTCTGTCGACCGTAGTATCCGTACCCGCAAATGTGGTAAGTATATTCTGTTTTATCTTAGCTATAAGCTCTTTTGCGTTTCCTTCCATGGGTATTCTCCTTTTTTCTCCTGCATAGTGGCAATAATACTTTTATTCCTTGTCATTCTGAGGGCTGTGCCCGAAGAATCTTTTCATATATTTTGATTGTAGTATATTATATGGATACCGTCAAGAAAAATGATAGTATTACATGGTGATGTAAGCAGATTTATATAGGATTGGTATGTGTCCTGATAACACAAATCTGGTCATATAAATTTCTTTCCTTCTGGTTGTTTTAATAATACCAAACATGTGATATGATACGGTGTAATTGTGATAATGGGTTATTATGTGTATACGGCACGAACGGAATGCAATCGTGTCAGTCGGTCCGCGTAACACTACGCGGGGTAAACTTAAAGGAGATATAATATGCGTATTACTGAGGATACAACTATAGGCGATCTTATAGATGAGATGCCCGAAGCAAAGGAAATACTGGCAGAAATGGGACTTCACTGCAGCAGCTGCCCGTCAGCCAGACGTGAAACATTAAAGCAGGCTGCAGAAGTACATGATATGGATATAGACGATATGCTTGAAGACTTAAAGGGCTTTTTGGAAGGGTAATAGCAGTCTGTTTTATCAGTTACGTAAAAATGAATGGCTGATGTAAGGCAATCGGTATATCAAGAGGAGCAGCATGGTTAATTTCGATAAAGTTACATTTGAATATATAAGGCGTGACGAGGAAGGAAACGTTGAGAGTATCAACAAAGCGCTGGATGAAATAGACCTTGATGTGAAAAAAGGTGATTTCATTGCGATACTCGGTGCCAACGGCTCCGGAAAATCCACTCTTGCCAGGCATATAAATGCGCTCCTTACACCTACTGAAGGAACCGTATTTATAGAAGAGATGGATACGAAGGAGGAGGAAAACCTCTTAAAGATCCGTCAGAAGACAGGTATGGTATTCCAGAATCCCGATAACCAGATCATAGCCGGCATAGTGGAAGAGGATGTGGGCTTCGGACCGGAAAATATCGGTGTCCCTACCAAGGAGATATGGGAGCGTGTAGCATTTGCACTGGAAAAGGTCGGCATGACCGCATACCGTGAAAAATCTCCCAACAACCTTTCGGGCGGTCAGAAACAGCGTGTGGCCATAGCCGGTATACTGGCCATGAAGCCGGAGTGTATAGTACTTGACGAACCGACAGCTATGCTGGACCCTAAAGGCAGGCGTGAGGTCATAGAGACTGTTACGGAGCTCAACAAAAAGGAAGGCATCACCATCATACTTATCACACATTACATGACAGAGGTAGTCGGAGCCGATAAGGTATATGTCATGAGTGATGGCAATGTAAAGATGACCGGTACTCCCCGTGAGATATTTAAGGAAGTGGAGCTCTTAAAAGAATACAAGCTTGATGTCCCCCAGGTGACCGAGATTGCATACAGACTTCGTAAGGAAGGCGTTCCCCTTCCGGAATGCATACTTACGGTTGACGAGTTTATGCAGTGTGTAAGAAGCTGACTGATGAGGTGTTAAATGTCTCTTATTTTAGATAAGATAAATTATTTCTACAGTAAAGGCACCGCTTTTGAATCAAAAGCATTAAAGAATATCAGCCTTTCCATACCTGACGGTGAGTTCATAGGTCTTATCGGACACACCGGCTCCGGAAAATCCACACTTATACAGCACATGAACGGGCTGATAAAAGCGGACTCCGGAAATGTATATTATAACGGGCAGGATATATACGACAAGGATTTCAAAATGACCGAGCTCAGGCGCAAGGTAGGATTGGTCTTCCAGTATCCCGAGCATCAGCTCTTCGAATCCACGGTCATAAAGGATGTACTGTTCGGACCGAAAAACATAGGACTTTCCCAGCTCGAGGCTGAGGTGGCAGCATACGGAGCCATCAAGGCGGTAGGACTTTCAGAGGATCTGATAGATGCATCGCCGTTTGAGCTTTCGGGAGGTCAGAAAAGGCGTGTGGCTATAGCGGGAGTACTCGCCATGAGCCCTGAGATACTGATACTTGATGAGCCTACAGCAGGTCTTGACCCTGCGGGTAGGACTGAGATCCTTTCACTCCTTAAAAGCATTAAAGACGAAAAAGGCATCACGGTTATACTGGTATCCCACAGTATGGAGGACGTGGCCGAGTTTGCCGAGAGGATCATAGTTATAGATGACGGCGAGATAAAGTTTGATGATGAGCCCCGTGAAGTATTTAAACATGCTGCAGAGTTAAGGAAAATGGGACTTGAGATCCCGCAATGTACGGAACTTATGGGCAGGCTCGCAGATGCAGGTTTTGATGTCGACAGGAGCTGTCTGACCACAGAGGAAGCGGTAGCTTCCATATTAAAATGTTTAAACTTATGAAGTAAGTCTTCCCCTTGAGGGGAGTGCGGTACACATAGGCAGTACCAACGACTCAGCTTTGCTTCGTCGGGGTACATGCTCTAACGTGCCCCGAAGGGGCGGATGAGGTGTTAAGGAACAGAAATGCTTAGAGATATCACGATAGGACAATATTATCCGGTTGAGTCTGTAATACACAGGCTTGATCCCAGAACGAAATTTTTGGGTACTATAATGTTTGTAGTATCCTTATTTCTGTTCAAAACTTTTTGGGGATTTTTACTCGCCGGAGCATTTCTCGTGACTGTTACGGCACTTGCGCATATTCCGCCCAAATTCATATTAAAGGGACTTCGTCCTATCCTGTTCCTTTTGATATTCATGATGATATTCACTTTGCTTATGACACCCGGTGAGGTGATAGGGGAATGGTGGATCTTCACGGTTACGAAGGAAGGTATATTCGCAGCACTGTTTATGGGCCTGAGGCTGGCATTCCTGGTATTCGGCTCATCGCTTATGACATATACGACTACACCGAACAAGCTGACAAGCGGTATGGAAAGCTGCTTCGGATTTTTAAAGATATTTAAGGTGCCTGTACATGAGCTTGCAATGATGGTATCGATAGCATTGAGGTTCATCCCTATCCTGCTTGAAGAGACCAACAAGATCATGAAGGCACAGCAGGCACGCGGTGCCGATTTTGAGAGCGGAGGCCCGGTAAAAAGAGCCAAGGCCATGGTACCGATACTTATCCCGTTGTTCGTTTCCTCATTCAGGCGTGCGGGAGAACTGGCTGAAGCCATGGAAGCCCGCTGCTATCATGGTGGTAACGGCAGGACCAAGATGAAACCGTTAAAATATCACTTAAGGGATCTGATCGCTTATCTTGCTCTGATCGGGCTGATAGTAGGTTGTGTATTCATACCATAGGAGAGAAATATCGTGCGACGCATAATGCTTACAATTGCATATGACGGAACTGACTATGTCGGATGGCAGATGCAGCCAAACGGTATAGCGGTTGAGCAGGTGATAAACAAGGCTTTGTCGGAGCTTACCGGCGAAGACATAATTATCGCCGGCGCTTCGCGCACTGATTCCGGAGTACATGCGGGCGGAAACGTAGCCGTATTTGATACGAAGACGCGTATACCTGCCGAAAAGATATGTTTTGCACTCAACCAGCGGCTTCCGAAGGATATAGTATGTCTTTCAAGCCGTGAGGTTAACCCGGATTTTCACCCGAGACATGCGGATTGCACCAAAACCTATGAATATTCCATATATAATGCGGTACATCCCGATCCCTTAAAACGAAGATATTCTTATTTTGTATATGTACCTTTAGATATAGATGCCATGCGTAAGGCAGCAGAATACCTTGTGGGAGAGCATGATTTTGCAAGCTTCTGCTCAGCACACGCTCAGGTGAAGACGACGGTCAGGACCATATATTCGCTGGATATCATATGTGGGGATACGGAATGTGAGAATATAAACTCTACACAGAATGCAGAGGCTGCAAAACGTACCTATCAGGCACAGGATATAAAAATCCGTATCAGCGGCAACGGTTTCTTATATAATATGGTTCGCATAATAGTGGGAACACTAGTAAAAGTCGGATATCATTTTTATCCGCCGGAATATGTGAAGACTATACTGGACGCATGCGACAGGACAAAAGCGGGGCCCAAGGCACCCGCCGAAGGACTGAAACTGGTGGGCATTAAGTATAATGAAGCGGATATGTCTATAAAAACCTAAAAAGTAATCGCAAAAACTACTTTTTAGGCTTATAAAAAATATTTTTTGTAAATTTTTTAAAAAATATTCAATTAAACCATTGACAAAAACAAAAAATCATAATATACTCACTCCTGCAGTCTAAAATGACGGCAGAAAAAGATCACAATTTCCCTATGGTCATACATTGGGAGTGGTTATAAGGAAAAGGGCAACTTTTTCCAAGATAATAATAGCAGGAGGAACAGAAATGGATACAACAAAGAGCTATATGCCCAGTGGAAAGACCATTGAGAGAAAATGGTACGTTGTTGATGCAGAAGGCCAGACACTTGGACGTCTCTGCACAGAGATCGCAAATGTATTAAGAGGCAAGAACAAGCCCACTTTCACTCCTTTCCTTGATATGGGTGACAACGTTATCGTTGTTAACGCAGCTAAGATCAAGGTTACAGGAAAGAAGCTTGATCAGAAGATTTACTACAACCACTCAGATTATCCGGGTGGACTTCGTGAGACCACACTTCGTCAGATGCTTGCAAAGAAGCCTGAGG